>Ga0247720_100396_pt1 | contig 16400 bp, 13 predicted proteins | sample MSEWel2015_12_15_FD_189078 | JGI IMG/M metagenome (GOLD analysis project Ga0247720, IMG submission 189078) | Subsurface sediment microbial communities from gas well in West Virginia, United States - MSEEL Well Study Marcellus 3H_2015_12_15 | ecosystem: Environmental > Terrestrial > Deep...
AAATGAAAAGAGCCAGTGACCGATAATCACTGGCTCTTTTTTTGTCAAAATTTCTGAACATATCTTGAGAATAAATCCATCTCTAACGCCGGTTATTGAGATAAACGATTTTTTTCACTTCCACTGGACCTCTCGCGAGGCCAAGCTTCATCGCTGGAGTTTGACCAGTCTTCTTTTCGCTACAGTAGTTGTAGTAGACCCGGAAAATCTCACCAATCATGGTATACATGGTGGGATCGTAGGCTGAGTAGCCATACCAGGTTCTGCCTTTGCTGGTTCCCGAAGTGAAAGGTCTCTCAAAATATGTCGAGAATCGACGAATCTTCATGAAAAAGCGATCAACCGGTGCCAGCGTTGCAATCCTATATAAATTTGCCTGGTGCTCACGATCAAGCCTCTCAACATCAGTGATTGCTGCCACCATTTTTTTTGGCTCTGCCATCGAGGCACCTGGATGCTCAATCCATTTCTCAGGAGACTTCGGAATCCGAATCGGTTTTTGAAGACGCTCCAGTATGATGTTGTTCGAAACATCAACGATATTCTGATAGGTCAGGCTACGAAGTGGCACCCCGGACATAATTGAAACCATTTTCCGGAATTTGGCGACGATCTTTTCTTTTTCATCAACAGTTTTGTTCTTCGCGGCTCGGATCAGAAAGCCGTCCGAATTACCTTCGGCAACCATCTCACGAAAAGCAGATAGATAGGCTGCCTTCATGCCACTATCAAGATCCATAAAAAACCGGGTCTTTTCGGTATTCTGGAAAAGCCGCTTTAACAGAAAGAAATGTGCCATCATCGTGTACTCATTGTGAATCAGCACACCTTTGGGCGGAAGAATATTGGTGCGGTCAAAGTGTTCCGATGAGTCACTTAGATTTAATTTCTGGTCGGCAAGAGTCCTTATTTGGACCTCATCCTTCAAGCTTCCTCCAACTGGGAGGTCCTGTTTCGAAGGGAGCCCTTTCAAATACTCATTGAACTCTTGCCGTAGCCATACACGGGCGTACTTTCGGTGGTGTCGAGGGGTTTCATATTCGCCAATCGCCTCAGCGTCCTTCTCAATTTCTTCTGCATCGACACTGCCGTCGAAATTAAAGTTAAAGGCAAATACGTAACCGGTATCCTTGCACGCTGTAGCAATCCCGTAGATATCGCAATTTCGTTTGTCCTCTCGCTTGGTCCAGTTGCTCACCACAACTTGACGATCCGTGCAAAAATACATTCTCCTGAACGCTCTGCTCTCAAGATCCCTTTCTCTACCGGCTGAAAATTCCTGACACTGCCGATAGAGGAACCGAATCTTGTCGTAAACAGTTTTCGTGGATATGTCACACAGGAACGCGATTCTGCGAATAGGAACCTTGCTAACGAGAAGCTTAAGTATCTGGATGTCGATGTGAGGCTTGGAATGCTTCCGGCTTTTTGGGCGCGATGTAAAACCTTTGCCACAACCCCCACATTTCAGGCGCTGATTGCCGGATGCCGTTCGGCCATTTCTTTTGACTGATCCGGCGACGTTACCTATATTGCTACCACAGTCGGCATTTGGACAAGAAGGTATCTTTGGATCTAAATGACGTGAAATTCGGTTTAACTCTTCAGCCACAGCCTGATTGCTTTTCAGTGAGGTAGAAATTGCGCCAACCTCAAGTCCATCGCGCTTTTTCTCCCGGCACTTTAAACAGAAAATCGATGAGGTTCCCTTGCCAGTTCCGGACACTTGAAAGAGGCCATTCCCTTTCTCGTAAGCGCCGAGGCTCACTTCAACTGCTCCATCAGAATTTTTGACAGGAGTCAGTGCCAAAAAGCTTTCACATGTCGGATTGCGGCACCCATTCACCTGAATGCCAGCCACTGGAAGAGGAATGCGGGGATGCTGCTGCTGGCCAGATATCGAACCCATAAAAAAAGCGCCATACTGTCTGGATATCCAGTAGTATAGCGCTTTCGTCGGCCTTGTCACCCAAGCCAGCACCACTTAAGGTAAACGGCTTGCCGAAAACGGGGCTTTTTGATGATTCAGGCTGACGAGTCAGAGCAACGGCGGTAGCGGAATCTCCATACCGTTCACATCCACCATCAAGTCCCTCATCTGCGCATCCAGTACCAGCCTGTCTCCTTCCTGAACCAGCAAACCCTGCTTGATCAGGGGCGCCAGTTGCAGTCGCAGCTCGGGATAGGTCTCTACCAGGGCCAGCGGCAGGCTCAGATTCATCGCTCCGGTAAGCCCCTGCATCACCATCAGCATATCGGTCTTCTGCTCAGCGGTCAGCTCGGGATGAGCAATCCGGGCACTGCCGGTCACCGCACCTTCGGGCGTTGTGATCAACAATTCCGGGAAGCCGAAGGCAAAGCCAGCGGCAGCAAGATCGCGAATGGCGGTATTCATCTGCTCCATGGCCGCCATCTGCTGGTCAAGCTGTTCCCCACCGCCTGACGCCTGGGAAATGGCCAGGGCCTGCATGGCCGAGAGGCTCTCTGTCAGGTTACTCCAGGCCGCCACATCCAGCCCTTCCAGGGCAAATACCAGCCGTTGGGGGCCATAAGCCTCATCGGAACGCGCAACACCAGCCACTTCGAACTCGACGCGCGAATCCAGACGCTCACCATTGCTGACCGCCTCACTGTTGCTCCGAACCGAAAGTCCGTTCAGAGCGATCGGGGGTTCCTCGCCAAATACCAAAGACACCGAATCAACCACAACCTCGCCGGAGCCGGTCCAGACCTCGCCGGCAAGATGATTCATGGTCTGCTCCAGCCGGAAATCGTTGACCCGAACATCCGCGTCAGGGCCGGACAATCTCAGTGCCGGCCAGACCATCAGTGCCTCGGCACTTGCCCCAGCGTCACTGATCTCAACCCGCGCAAACCCGCCACTGGTATCCAGGGATTCGCCGGTTCCGGCGTCCGCAACAGAGAGGCCTGGCACTTCCAGCTCAAGCACCGCGGTACCCCAGAGCCGGGTTTCCAGGGTCAGCTGCGGGTCTTCCTCGGGAAACCAGTCCACGCCTGCGACAGGCCAGCCGTCCGCTGGCTCAAAATCCAACAGGCTGCCGGTGACCCCGTGAGTGACATCGGCCCGGAAAGGCACCCGGTTGGACTCGCCGGTTTCAGGATTGATCAGGCTTACCGAGCCACTGAGTTCCGAGCCCAGAATGCCGCGGTCATACACCTCCGTCTTCATCTGCAGGAACGGCTGGGCACTGTTAACCTCTGCCACTGCCTGCTGCCACTGCTGCTCGGTGACATAGCCCACCGCCCACGGCAAGCCACCGGCCACCACCAGCACGCCGGCGCCGGCCATCATCCATTTGGCATTCAAAATGCGTTCTCCGTCAGGGAAATCAGGTTTTTCCGGTCAGGCGTTCCAGCAGCACCAGCTGGGACGCCAACCGTTCCTCGCCTTCACCGGGCCGGTTCTGGATGTAACTGCCGTCCGGTTGCAGCACCCAGGACTGACAGTTATCCGCCAGATAGGTATCCAGGTCTTCCCGAACCCGGCCAGCCAGGGCCGGGTCATCGAGAGGAAATGCCGTTTCGACGCGGCTCAACAGGTTGCGTTCCATACCGTCGGCGCTTGAGCAGTAGACGTCGGGCCGGCCCTTGTTACCGAAATAATACACCCGGGTGTGTTCAAGGAAGCGACCAATGATGGACCTTACCCGAATGTTCTCGGAGAGGCCCGGCACCTCCGGTCGCAGGCAGCAAATGCCACGGATGATCAGATCAATTTTTACCCCCGCCTGAGAGGCCCGGTACAAGGCCTTGATCAGCTGTATCTCGGTCAGGGCATTGAACTTGAGGATAATGCGGCCCTTTTTGCCAAAGCCCGCCTCCCGCTCGATCAGGCTCAGCAGCCGCGAGTGCAGGGTAAACGGTGAATGGAAGAGCTTTTTTATCTTCAGGGCCTTGCCCATGCCCGTCAGCTGCTGGAACAGCTTGTTAACGTCATCACTGATGGATTCGTCACAGGTCATGAAACTGTAATCGGTATATAGCCGGGCGTTCCCGGCGTGATAGTTACCGGTACCCAGATGCACGTAGCGGCGTAGCCGGCCTTCCTCCCGGCGGACGATCAGGATCATCTTGGCGTGGGTTTTGTAACCGACCACACCATAAACCACGATGACCCCGGCTTCCTGCAGCCGGCTGGCCAGCTCAAGGTTTTCCGCTTCACTGAACCGGGCCCTCAGCTCGATGACCGCAGTCACTTCCTTGCCGCGTCTGGCCGCGTCCGCCAGCGCCTCCACGAGTTCAGAGTCGGCCCCGGTACGGTACAGAGTCTGGCGAATGGCCAGCACTTGGGGGTCCTTGGCCGCCTGGCGCAACAAATCCACTACCGGGCTGAAGTTCTCGAAGGGGTGGTGCAACAGGATCGGCTGCTTGCGAATGGCATCGAACATCGATTCCTTGCTTCGGATCTGCTTCGGAATGGATGGCGAAAACCCGGAGTAGGTAAGGTCGGGCCGGTCCACCAGGCCACCAACGGCCATCAGTCGGGTCAGGTTCACCGGACCATGCACCTGGTACAGGTCCCGCTCGGTGAGCCCAAACTCGGTCAGCAGAAACTGCACCAGCTCCTGCGGGCAGTTATCCGCCACTTCCAGTCGCACACCGTCACCAAAGCGGCGGCTCAGCAGCTCGCCTCGCAGGGCCGACGCCAGGTCTTCCAGGTCATCCTCAAGCTCCAGATCGGCGTTTCGGGTCAGCCGGAACTGGTAACAGCCTTTCACTTCCATACCCGGAAACAGCTCGTCGGTGTGGGCGTGAATCATCGAGGACAGGAATACCAGGTTCTCCCCGCCATTACACACCTCGTCCGGCAAACGCACCAGACGCGGCAGCGAGCGGGGCGCCGGCACAATCGCCATCCCGGTTTCCCGGCCAAAGGCGTCCTTGCCGTCCAGCTCGACAATGAAGTTCAGGCTCTTGTTCACCAGCCGGGGAAACGGGTGGGACGGGTCCAGGCCGATGGGGCTGACAACCGGCAGGATTTCCTCTTCAAAATAGGTCCGGACCCACTCGGCCTGCTCGGGCGTCCACTCCCGGCGCCTTACGAAATGAATGTCCTGCTGTTCCATTTCGGGAATCAGGACGTTATTGAGGATGTCGTACTGTTCGCGAATATAGTCATGGGCAACGCGGCTGATTTCCGCCAGTACCTGGTCCGGCATCATGCCGTCGGCGCCGATGGTCTCGCGGCCGTATTTCATCTGCTGGCGCAGACCGGCGACACGGATCTCGAAAAACTCGTCCATGTTGCTACTGAAGATGCAGCAGAAGATCAGGCGGTTAATCAGCGGGTGTGTCGTATCCAGAGCCTGCTTGAGCACACGGTAGTTGAACTGCAGCTGGCTCAGCTCGCGATTGAAGTAGTTTTCATTGGCATCGAGGTTGACCTCTTCGCCCACCGGGGGAACTTCCACCGGCGCAGGCACACTCAGCTCGCCACCCGTTGTCTGATTCTTGGCCGTTTCCGTAGTCATGTTTCCTCGGTTCCAGTGATGTCCGCCGCCGTGGCAGTGCCCGCCGACGGTTGGTGTGTATCGGTTGTCAGCTCAGCGTTGCCGTTCCCGCATCAGCCGGGCCGCACGCACGGCAAAATAGGTCAGGATGCCGTCCGCACCGGCGCGACGCATGGCCATCAGGCTTTCCATCATCACCGCATCGCCGTCCAGCCAGCCATTCTGGGCCGCCGCCATGTGCATGGCGTATTCGCCACTGACCTGGTAAACAAAGGTCGGCACCTGCAGTTCCGTTTTCACCCGGTGGACAATATCCAGATACGGCATTCCGGGTTTGATCATCACCATGTCGGCACCCTCGGCCAGATCCATGGCAACTTCGTGCAACGCCTCATCGCTGTTGGCCGGGTCCATCTGATAAGTGGATTTGTTGCCCTTACCCAGATTGGCCGCCGAACCCACCGCATCCCGGAACGGTCCGTAGTAGCTCGACGCATACTTGGCAGAATAGGCCAGAATCCGGGTGTTCACATAACCGTTCTTTTCCAGGGCTTGCCGAATGGCGGCCACCCGGCCGTCCATCATGTCGGACGGGGCAACCACGTCGGCACCGGCATCGGCATGGGAAAGCGCCTGGTTGACCAGCGCCTCGACGGTTACATCGTTGAGGACATACCCCTCGTTATCGATGATGCCGTCCTGACCATGGGTGGTGAAGGGGTCCAGGGCCACATCGGTGATCACGCCCAGATCCGGTTGCGCCTGTTTCAGGGCCCTTACGGCCCGCTGGGCCAGACCATCCGAATCCCAGGCGCCGGAGCCGGACAGATTCTTTTTCTCTGCAGCCACCACCGGAAACAGAGCGACAGCGGGAATACCCAGTTCCACCAGTTCCGCTGCCTGCTCAACCAGAAGATCGATGCTCAGGCGTTCAACCCCCGGCATGGACGGGACCTGCTCGCGCTGGCCTTCCCCTTCCAGGACAAAGACCGGATAAATCAGGTTGTCCGGGGTGAGCTGGTGCTCCCGGACCAGCCGGCGGGAGAAGTCGCTGGCCCGATTGCGGCGCAGGCGGGTAGCGGGAAAAGCACGGGGAGTCGGAATCGGCACGGACAACCTCCTGGATGGCTGGTCAACTGGTATGGTGGATAAAGCCGGCGCCGGCCCGGCGCCCATGCGCCATCATACACGGCCAACGCCGCCAGTTGCAGACTCCCTCAGCAGGCTACCCCGATTCCATGACAAAGGTATTACCGGATTGAATCCAGCGCCCTTGCACGAATCTGTTCGGTTTCACTGAAATGCTTCGCCCGCAAGCGCTTCAATGCGGCCTCCTGCTCCGGTGCCGCCAGCCCCGCCGAGAGTATCCGGGCCCGCTCCCGGGAGTACGCCTGCCAGCGTCGGTCCCACTCCAGCTGCTGCGTTTCAAGCTCTGCCAGCCGGTCCGCCGCTTCGGCTCCGAATGCCTCCTGCCGCCAGGCCTGAAGTGCCTGCGGATCGTCGGACAGCTGCTGGCGCGCCTGCTCATACTCGGCAAACCGTCGGGTTTCTTCCCTGGCTTGCCGGAGTGGCTCCGGCAACGAGCCCTCGGCCCGGCGCAACGCCTCAGCTCTCTGTTCCGCGGTCAGGCTCTGGTTGCGGACAATGCGGAGCTTCTGCATCTGAAAACGATCCATCGCTTCCTCATCAGCGAAGAAAGCCTCGGCGGTGGCGGCATCGAGCCAGGTTCCCCGCAGGGCGCGAATCTCGGCCATGCGTCGCTGCATTTCCTCCGGCCCCAGGCGGTCGGTATCGCCATAGGCCTGCTCAAGCTCCGCAACCGCCAGTTTGTAGTCAAGATAGTTGCCAAGCGTTGCCAGGGCCTGGGACCTCGCCGGTTCCTCAAGGGCGCCGAGCGCGGACTCGATTCTGGCCACAAGCTGCGCCAGCGATTCCTCGCCAAGGGCCGACAGAAAGTACTCGAACATCTGGCGCAAATGCGGGGTGGGAATCAGGTTGCCCGACCGATCCGTTCTGGCCCACCCGATCGGCACAGAGGTGCCCCGAAGAGACGCCGGCAGAACGTCCGGGACAGTGACAACCGACGTCTCATCGATCAGCGTCGAAGGGGCATTGTGCTCGCCGGACCACTGTTGTTCCGGTAATCGGACCGGTTTCCCGGCTTCGTCGCGGGGCCCCGTGGGCAAGGCAGTTTTCCCAGGGTCGGTAGCCAACAGCCAGAACGCGGCAACAACTGCTATTATCACCGGTAATGTAACGCATACTCGAATGAAGAATTTCATGGCCTTGGGCGGGTCCGGAATCATCGGGTGGGTGGCGCCCTGCCCCGGCAGACAGGACAGGATGGTATTTAGGGAGGATAAACCAGGTGGACACGCGTTACCGAGACAGGATTCAAAAACAGGGCCGGGGCATTGCGCCCCGGCCTGCCCGGCGAATGTTCAGAGAGATCGGTTATTGAACCCGACTTCGACCTTGCGCGGTGAATCCGAACGGAAGCTGGTATCCACTTCCTGGATTTTTCCGCCCTGGTTCAGAAACGCCTCGATGTCTGCCTGCAACTGTGCGCGAATGCGCGCACGGCCGGCAATGGAATGGTTGTCGTCACTGTCGCTGGCCCAGTTTCCGGACTGCTCCAGGTTGCTTTCGTCGAATTCACTCATGATCATTTCTCCATCAACGAAAACAGATGGTCGAGTGCTGTGCCCTCGGGGGAACCTCACTCCGTATCGACGAACGACCGACTGCGGCTTCGTCTTGGCGTCTTTATAATCTGCTTTTTATGACCACGCCATTTACTGCCAACATCTTTTTTGTAATTTTTTGTTACTTTCTATAACACTATGAATTGAAAGCTTTATTTTAGCCTCAAGCCAAAGACTTTCGAATTGACATAAAGAATGAATAATGATTCACTACTTATAGGGAGCCGGAATGGCCTATCGAGAAACGGAGAAGATGCGCCAGCGTAAGGCCGAGGCGCGAAATCGGATTGTCGAATGCACCTACGAGTGCGTTGCCGAAGGCGGATTCCGAAGTGCGCGGGTCACCCGGATCGCCGGACTGGCGGGCGTTGCCACGGGAACCATCTATCGCCATTTCGAGTCAAGGGAAGACCTGTTCGCAGAAATATTCCGGCTGGCGACCCAGCGGGAGGTGGACAAGGTGGCCGACGCCCTGGCTACCTCCGGAGACGCCGCCGAGCGACTGGAGCGGGCCTTGAGGCAGTTCGCCGAGCGGGCCCTGAAAGGTCCGATGATGGCCTGGTCGCTGATAGCAGAACCGGTAGACCCGAAAGTGGAAGTTGAGCGGCTGGCTTATCGAAAGGCCTACGCAAACCTGTTTGAAAAGGCAATCCGGGAAGGCATTGAGGAAGGGTGTATCCCGGACCAGGACGCACGCCAGAGCAGTACCTGTCTGGTGGGCGCAATCGCAGAAAGCCTGGTTGGGCCACTGTCACCAACCCAGACCAGTCAGGCGGACAGCGCAACCAGTGATAATAATGACCTGCTGGTCAATTCCATCATCCGCTTTTGTATGCAGGGGTTGACCGGCGCCAGGAGGTAGCAATGAACGCGCGGCAGCCCCAGCCAGAGATGCCATCAAACGACCAGGAAGACCGCTACCTGGCCGCCACCCACGAGGTCTTCAACCAGCCCCCGGCTCTGGAGAACTACAACCTGTTCGAACAGGATATTGCCCTGCAGGAAGCCGCCCTCCGGGAAGGCGCCGGCAAGGCCGCTGAGGATCTCAAGGCCTTCGGCGCCCTGGCCGGGGCCGCGGAAACCATCGACCTGGGATTTCGCGCCAACGCCAACAAACCGGTGTTCGATAGCCACGACCGGTTTGGCCACCGCATCGACGAGGTGGATTTCCACCCGGCCTATCACCAGCTGATGCGCATCGCCTTCGAGAACGGCCTGCACAGCAGCCCCTGGAGCCATCCCGGCCAGGGTGCCCATGTTACCCGTGCCGCCAAATACTACCTGCACTCCCAGGTAGAGGCCGCCCACTGCTGCCCGGTCACCATGACCTTCGCCGCCATCCCCTCGATCCGCAAACAACCGGAGCTGGCGGCCGACTGGGAAGCCCGCATCCTGGCCAACAGCTACGATCCCCGCAACCTGCCGGATAGCCAGAAAAGCTCGGTCACCATCGGCATGGCCATGACCGAGAAACAGGGTGGCAGCGACGTTCGCACCAACAGCACCAGAGCCTATCCGGTCGGCGCAGGAGGCCCTGGCCAGGCCTATGAGCTGGTGGGCCACAAATGGTTCGTTTCCGCCCCCATGTGCGACGCCTTCCTGGTTCTGGCTCAGACACAGGCAGGACTGTCCTGTTTCCTGATGCCCCGCTGGCGTCCGGACGGCAGCAAGAACCCCTGGCAGGTCCAGCGCCTGAAGAACAAGATGGGCAACGTCGCCAACGCCTCCAGCGAAGCCGAATTACGCGGTGCCCTGGCCTGGATGGTGGGCGAGGAAGGCCGTGGTGTACCCACCATCATCGAAATGGTCGCCATGACCCGCTTTGACTGCATGATCGGCAGCTCCGCCGGCATGCGCCAGGCCATCGCCCAGGCCAGCCACCACTGCCGGCACCGCAGCGCCTTCGGCGCCAGACTGATTGATCAGCCGTTGATGCAGAACGTCCTGGCCGACCTGGCCCTGGAAAGCGAAGCGGCACTGGCCTACACCATGCGCATCGCCCGCGCCCTGGACAACCAGGACAAGGAACACGAACGCCTGCTGGCGCGCCTGGCCACACCCGTCGGCAAATACTGGATCTGCAAACGCACGCCGAACCACGCCTACGAAGCCATGGAATGCATCGGCGGCAGCGGCGTAATGGAAGACTGCATCATGCCCCGGCTGTTCCGGGAATCACCGGTCAACGCCATCTGGGAAGGCAGCGGCAACGTCCAGTGCCTGGACACCCTGCGCGCCCTGCAAAAAGAGCCGGAAACCCTCGACGCCTTCTTCATGGAGGCCGCTGAAGCCAAAGGCGCCGACCGCCGCTTCGATCAGTTCCTGGCGCAGCTGCAACACGACTTCGCCGACATCGGCGATTTCCAGTATCGCGCCCGCAACCTGGTCGACCGCATGGCCCTGGTCCTGCAGGCCTCATTGCTGCTCCGTCACTCAGACAAAGCCGTGGCAGACGCCTTCTGCGCCTCCCGCCTGCAATCCGGCGGCGGGATGAACTACGGCAACCTGCCTTCGGGTACCGATCCGGTAGCCATTATCAAACGGGCGACGCCTGTAGTAGGGTAAGTGGTCGCTGTTAGCCAGACCTGTCGGATTACGCCTTCGGCTAATCCGACCTACTGAGAACTCGCGAACTGGCGGAGGTGGGCTTTCCAAAACTGTGCGGAGCCATGGATGGCGGAGCCCAAGCGTCACATGGATGTGCCGCAAGGAGCGTGTTTTGGAAAGCCCACCTCCGCCAGTTCCTGCACCGAAGTCGGAACCAACGATGTCAGAAGCCCTGAGAAAACTCCTGAGGGAAGGCCAAAGGCCCCAGCAGCCGGTTATCACGCCTCACGTGGGCGTACTGACCCTGCACTTCCAGCTCTACGGCTGCGACGACCTCAAAGCCAAGCGTAAAGTCTTCACCGCCCTGAAGGCCGTCTGGGGCAAAGAACCCGACCTGGCCGTCGCCGAAACCGCCGACCAGGAGGCCCTCGACTGCGCCACCTGGACCATCGCCGCCCTGGGCACCTCCTCCCAGCAAATCACCCAGCGCCTGGACCAGATCGAAAAAGCCATCGAAGAACGGGTGGATGCTGCCATACTGGATAGTCAACGGGAAATACTCTGACCGTTTACCCCGGGCAGGGACCGTGTGGCGTAACCTGTCGCCAGGCCGTATACTACGCCCCCTCAGGGATGCCAGTGCACCTGCCGGGGGCAGGCGACCAGAAACCAATGCCGGACATGAATGCCGGCCGTATCCGCAGGGCATCCGGAACCGGCCCTTCGGATGACCACTGAGTGTGAGTGGCGCCTATGACCGGAAAGAAAAAATCCGCCCAGGCCTCGGTAGAGGCCATGTATCGCGTATTCACGGTGCCTGAGGCGCCGGAATCGACGCTGAGCCGGATTGACCAGAACATCTCCCGCAACCTTGCAGGCTTCCTGCAGGAGCATATCGTTGCGGTGGAACGGGACCTCTCGGATGTGGAGAAAGACTTCTCCGACTACAGCATCCCCGAGAAGCCCGTCTTCGTATCTGAACAGGCCCAGTTCCTGCTCGACAAACTGGTGGCCAACTCCGTTCACACCGCCTCGCCAGCCTTTATCGGGCACATGACCTCGGCGCTGCCGTATTTCATGCTGCCGCTGTCGAAAATCATGATTGCCCTGAACCAGAACCTGGTTAAAACCGAAACCTCCAAGGCGTTTACCCCCATGGAGCGCCAGGTACTGGGCATGATTCACCGCCTGGTCTACCAGGAAGACGGCGCCTTCTACCGCAAGTGGATGCACGACCCCCGTTACGCCCTGGGCGCCATGTGCTCCGGCGGCACGGTCGCTAACCTGACCGCCCTCTGGGTCGCCCGCAACCGCGCATTCCCGGCTGAAGGCAGCTTCCGGGGCCTGCATCAGGAAGGCCTGTTCCGGGCCCTGAAATACTATGGCTACGAGGGCGCCGCCATCGTCGTCTCCCGCCGCGGCCACTACTCCCTGCGCAAGGCCGCCGACGTACTCGGCCTGGGCCGCGAATCCCTGATCCCGGTGGATACCGACGACGACAACCGGATCAACACCGACGCCCTGCGGGACAAGTGCCTGGAACTGCAGCGCCAGAAAATCAAGGTCATGGCCATCTGCGGGGTGGCCGGCACCACCGAGACCGGCAACGTCGACCCATTGGATGCCATGGCCGAGAATTCGGCGCCCACTTCCACGTGGATGCCGCCTGGGGCGGACCGACCCTGTTCTCCCGCACCTACAAACACCTGCTGCGCGGCATCGAAAAGGCCGACTCGGTGACCTTCGACGCCCACAAGCAGCTCTACGTGCCCATGGGCGTGGGCCTGGTCGTTTTCCGCGACCCGAGCCTGGCCAGCGCCGTCGAACACCACGCCCAGTACATCATCCGTAAGGGCTCAAGGGACCTTGGCAGCACCACCCTGGAAGGCTCCCGGCCCGGCATGTCCATGCTGATCCACTCCGGCCTGAAAATCCTGGCCCGGGAAGGCTACGAGATCCTGATCGACCAGGGCATCGACAAGGCCAAGACCTTCGCTGAAATGATCGAAGCAGAACCGGATTTCGAGCTGGTCACCCGGCCGGAACTGAACATCCTGACCTACCGCTACTGTCCGGAGAAGGTGCAGGAAGCCCTGGCCATTGCCGATCCCCTGCAGGCGGAAAAGCTCAACACCTGCCTGAACCGGATCACCAAGTTCATCCAGAAAACCCAGCGGGAACGGGGCAAGGCGTTCGTGTCACGGACCCGGCTGGAGCCGGCCCGTTACTACAACTTCCCGTGCATTGTTTTCCGGGTGGTACTGGCCAACCCGCTGACCACCAAAGAAATCCTGGCAGACATCCTGGCTGAACAGAGGGAACTGTCGCGAGATGAAGGTATTGAAGACGAGATCAGCATTCTCCATCAGATGGCCGATGCTGTATTGAAACAGGCCACACCAAACGCGAGACAGGCCTGAAGGGTCCAAAAGACTTAGCCATGGCCATTTTGGGCCACAACCATGGCTCAGGTGAGCCGGGCGGGGGATGGTTCAAAAACTGTGCGGAGCCAGGGATGGCGGAGCCAAGCGTACAGGGACGTATTCACAGCGTGTTTTTGAACCATCCCCCGCCCGGCTCGCTTCTCCCAAGCCTGCAGACAAGGCCTTAGTAAAGCGCCTCTTCATCATCCAGAACATCGTGGATGATATCCAGAAACATCTTGTCCGCCTCACTCCAGTTCTCCGGAATCCGGATATTGGTGCTGGCACTGATCTCCCGTGCAATCAGCTCCTCGGCCTTCGGCTGACCGCGATGCTTGCGGGCGATCTCCATGGATTTCACGGCAATGGTCGGATCGCTCAGAACCTTCTTGATAAAGGTCCTCAGCTCATCAATCATCTTCGCCTGACGGCTTTCAACGGATGAACTCATACTTCACTCCATGGACAAATAGGCTTGAGGGGTGAGCCACCCCTTTTGCAAGATAGTATGACCAAACTCGGTTTATACAACCAGCCCGGTCAGATCAACAAGCCCCGCAGAGTGAAGAACAGGATCGCGGCCATGATGGCAGACGCCGGCACCGTGATGACCCAGGCTGCCGCAATGCGCACCAGGTGCGAACGTTTCACCATCTCTTCCCGGTAGATCTTCTTCAGACGCTTGCGCTCGGACTTGGACAGGGGCACCTGCTTTTTCTTCTTGGCTTGCTTGAGCAGGTCTTCCATTTCCTCAACCGAGGCGTTACGGAAATCATCGAGGAAGGGCTTCAGCCGCTCCTGCTCGGCAGGATCGTGGTGCTCCATGATCTTGTGCAGCTGGGTTGCGTAGTTTGACTTCAGGTACTCCCGGAGAAAGCCAACGCCAAACACACCGCCAATCGCGATATGGGTGGAGCTGACCGGCAGGCCCAACTGGGACGCAAGAATCACCGTAAGTGCCGCCGACAGGGCAATGCAGAAGGCCCGGGTCTTATCCAGTTCGGTGATCTCACTGCCAACGGTCTTGATCAGGCGCGGTCCGAACAGCATCAGGCCAACAGCGAGACCCAGAGCACCGACCATCATCACCCATAACGGAATGCTCGCAGAAGTCACAACCGCCCCCGCAGACAGCGCATCATTGATGGCCGCCAGCGGACCAATGGCGTTGGCCACATCATTGGCGCCGTGGGCAAAACTCAGCAGGGCGGCGGCAAAGATCAACGGCCAGGTAAACAGGGTATTCACTCCGGCGGAGCTATTCTCCATTGTGGCTGCCATGCGGCCCACCAGGGTACGCATAATGAAAAACACCACAGCAGCCGCGACAAGGCCGATCAGCGTCGCCTCCAGAAAATCGACTTTGATGACTTTCTTGACGCCCTTGATCATCAGATAGGTGCCGAACGCCCAGGCCATGATGGCCACCAGCCAGGGCACAAAGGTTCGGGCCGCCGGAATGACCTCTTTCCGGTACAGCACGGTTTTCTTGATTGCGAACAGAAACAGGGCTGCCAGGGCACCACCGAGAACCGGTGAGATTACCCAACTGGCAGCAATCTTGCCCATCACCCCCCAGTCAGCGATACCCCAGCCACCGGCGGCGATACCGGCACCGAGAACGCCGCCCACGATCGAGTGGGTTGTCGAGACAGGCGCGCCCATCCAGGTGGCCAGGTTCAGCCAGAGTGCGCCGGCGAGCAAAGCCGCAGTCATCAGCCAGACAAAGGCCCGGCCCTCCTCAAGGCTGGAAGGATCAATGATGCCCCCCTTGATGGTGGACACCACCTCACCACCGGCGATAATCGCACCGCCGGCTTCAAAAATGGCCGCAATAACAACGGCTGCCCCCAGCGACAAGGCACCGGCCCCCACCGCTGGCCCCACATTGTTGGCAACGTCATTGGCGCCGATATTGATCGCCATGTAACCACCAATGACCGCCGCAGCCATAAGCAACATGCTGTTGGGCATTCCCTGGCTGAATGATCCGACAGTCAGCCACACGCCAAGTAAAAAAAGCAGGCTGATACCGATCCTGTATCGTTCCGTGGTAGGGCTGGTAAGAAGGGTATCCAGGAATCCGCTCGAACGGGCCATAACAGGTCAGGTCTCGTTTTGGTCTGTGAAAATTGGCGGCCACCTGAGCCGCGGGGCAACTATAAAATCTTTGACATCAAATTGAAATAAAACGGACACATTCTGCACAGGCTAAACACATCACAGACGGGAGTGCACAAACACACTAAATTGACTCATAATTTCAAATAAAAGCGTCAAAATTACAAAGATCGCAAAATAAGGTTCCCATGCCTCATTCACCTTCCTCCGGGCAGCTCGCTGCCGGCGAACGGGAAGACGCCCAGGTTTCACGACTACTCACCTGGCTCTCGGCAACGGCTATCGCTTTTCTGGTGGGCATCGGCACCAAGGCCTGGTTCGCTGGACACGCAACCCATGCCTGGGTGCTCTGGTCCTTTATCGGCCTGATTGCCCTGAACATGCTGTACTTTGCCGGCACTGGCAACCGCGCCCGCCAAAAAACCGGAATGATCATTATTGCCGGACTGCTTTTCACCTACCTGATTGCCTCTGGCGGCGAGAGCAACACCGGGCCACTCTGGTTTTACGTTTTTCCGCCGCTGCTGTTCTATCTGACCGACCTGAAAACCGGTACGGCGGTCCTGCTGTTCTGCTACCTGATTGCAGTCGTGGTATTCCAGTTCCCGGGATTGCCACTGGTCTCGGCAGAATACAGCCTGGACTTCAAGATCCGTTTTTTCGCCACCCTCACCTTTGAATCGATTTTCTGTTTTGTTCTTGAGGCCAGCCGCCTGAAGGCACGCAATGAACTGCTGGCCCTCGCTGAAACCCATGAGCACGCGGCAAGGACGGACGAACTCACCGGGCTGGCCAACCGCCGTGACATGCAGAACCGCCTGGCCACGGAGTTTGCCCGGTACCAACGCTCCGGCCACCACTTTTCCATTGCCCTGGTTGACCTGGATCTGTTCAAACAGATCAACGACCAGTTCGGGCACGATGCCGGCGACGCTGCCCTCCGGGAATTCGCCGCATTAATGCGAACCGTGATCCGGCAGGCCGATATCGCTGCCCGGTGGGGCGGTGAGGAATTTCTGGTGCTATTGCCTGACACCTCCCTGCTGCAGGCCCTGGCCCTGGCTGAGAGGTTAAGGTCCGATGTTGCCCGGCATCCGTTCCGGTTCAGGGATCAGGCGTTGCCAGTCACCATC
>Ga0247720_100397_pt1 | contig 16309 bp, 18 predicted proteins | sample MSEWel2015_12_15_FD_189078 | JGI IMG/M metagenome (GOLD analysis project Ga0247720, IMG submission 189078) | Subsurface sediment microbial communities from gas well in West Virginia, United States - MSEEL Well Study Marcellus 3H_2015_12_15 | ecosystem: Environmental > Terrestrial > Deep...
ACAACGCAGAGCGCATGCTCGAGCGCGACGTCGACAATATGCGCCGGTATTTTGGCCGTTTCGCGCCGGAGCTTCTGAATACCGATTACGGCAAGGAGATCTGGGCACTCTACGAATCCGGCGACCTGCACCCGGACAGCAGACTCACCGGCTGCTTCCAGCATGATGATACTGCCGCCAACGTCGACGAACTCATGGAAATCATCGATGCGGCAAAAGAAGAAGAGTGGGAGCGACAGGAACGAATGCGGGACGCCGAGGAGGACTGAAGCACCGGCTCCGGCTGATCAGCGGGGCGGCGCCGCTTTTGGTTCGCTGACCATTGCTGACATCACATCCTGTTCCTTGGGCCCGGGCAGAACGCCGGTCAACCAGGCTTCGATCACCGGCTCACCGTGCTGATTCGAGAGCACCGCCTCGGCCCGGGCCCGGTTCCGCTCATCCACGTCGGTAATGGTGAATACACAGGTGATGGTGTCGCCAAAATACACCGGCCGGCGGAAGCGAAAATTCATTCCGGACGCCAGCCAGCCAATCTGCCCGCCCACTTCCGTGATCATTCCGCCAACCAGCAGGCCGTGGCAGATCTTGCCCTGCAGGTTCTTGGCTTGTGCGAACTCGTCGCTGTAGTGAACCGGATTCTGGTCGCGACTGATCTCACCAAAGGACAGCGTCTCGTCTTCAGTAAAAGTTCGCGCCAGGGTAAATGAATCCCCGGCTTTCAGGCCGGCAATGGCTCTCTTTCGAATATCAGACATGGTATCGGTTCCCGATCACTCAGCAGGTTACAGGTACCGACCGCCAGACCCTATGACGATCACAATCAGGCCGAGGATCAGATTGATACCCACAAGCCGGCGAATCTTTCCCACCTGAACGCCACCGGCCTGCGGATCCTTGGCTGCGACCGCCTGCTTGAGCCGCCGGAAAGGCGCAAAATAAACGTGAAAATACAGCAGCATCATTACCAGGCCGAGAGCCTGCATGGCATGGATGTGCCAGCCAGCCCCCGCCATACCGCCAAACACACTGAATACCATCCAGTAGCCGGTGACCAGCAATAACAGGACCGCCAGCCATACCCACCGGAAGAAGCGTTCAAGCGTCCCGGACCAGAGAACGCCCCGCTGGGAGGCCTCCACAACCTCAACCACGGCCGGGCGCATCGCCATATAGGCGAAGAACATGCCGCCAACCCAGATCGCCGCGGACAGAACGTGTAATGCAATTGCCAAAGCCATCAGAACACTCCCTAAAGAATCAGATAACTGCTAACTTAACATGGCACCCGCTGGTCTGAGAGGAGCAATCGGATGTTCGAGACTGAAATCCCCATACTGGACATGCTTATCCGGCTTCTAGCCGCCGCCGGCCTTGCTCTGACAGTGGGACTGGAACGGGAAATCCGGGGCAAGGCCGCCGGTTTGCGCTCCCATATGCTGGTCTCACTGGGAGCTGCCGCTTTTATCATGACCGGCCTGGATATCATGTTCTCCACGGCTGGCGGAGATCCGTCCGCCCGAATTGACCCGACCCGTATCGTACAGGGTGTCATTGGCGGTATCGGCTTTCTCGGCGCCGGCAGTATCATCCAGAGCCGTGGCAACGTTCAGGGCATCACCACCGGGGCATCCATCTGGACCGCCGGGGCCATCGGAGTGGCCTGCGGCATTGGCAACCTGGCGCTGGCAGGCATGCTTACCATTCTGGCTCTGATAATTGTGGTGGTTTTACGCCTCTTCGAACGTGAAGTCATTGACGACAACTGATGCCTGCAGCCTTCATGACCAGGGTTCGCAAAGTGCCTCCAGTTCCACCCGGTTCCGACCGCCGGTTTTACCCCGGTAAAGGGCTGCATCGGCCCGGCTGACAGCATTACTCAGATCTTCGCCGGTACGAAGCTCACTCACCCCGATACTGACCGTAACGTCTGTCTCGCCTCCGATGATGGCCTTCCAGTCCGTCGCCAAAAAGGCGTTTCTCACCCGCTCGGCGCTCGCCTGAGCCTTTGCGGAATCAGTATCCGGAAGAATGGCAAGGAACTCCTCTCCGCCCCATCGACCAACCAGATCCTGGGCCCGCAGCTGCTCCCGGATCACATCCGCCACGCGGCTGAGCACCCTGTCGCCGGTTTCATGGCCAAAGCCATCATTGATCGATTTGAAGTGGTCCACATCCAGCAGCAGAAACGCCACCGGGTGACCACTGCGCTGGAAGCGCGCCAACTCCTTTTCCGCCAGGTATGTCATATGGCGGCGGTTGAAGAGCCCGGTCAGTGAATCGGTCGTCGCCATCGCCCGGAGTTTGCGCTGGGCCGACACCACCATTCGGAGGTAATAGGAAGACAGGTAGCTGAACATGGCGAAGACCACACTCAGGTTGAACAGATGGACGACATGCAGGGCCGTTTGGGGAATGGGCTGCAAAGGCTCGATAAACCACATCAGGACATCCAGGGCGATGTAATAACCCCAAAGCCCCAGCAGCGCATACACGGCCCACTTGCGTGAGGCCGACACGCAGATCGCCGGTATGAACATCAGCAGGTAATAGTGAAAGCCACTTCCCCAACCGATCAACACAATGCCGAGCGCTGCGTGGATCAGCACTTCCGCCCAGATCAGAACCACTGCGACCCGGTTCCTGTGGTACTTTAGCGCGTAATAGGCGCCCGCATACATGGCCACACTGACCACGTTCACCCACGCCAGAATTGGCGAACCCAGGGCGAGAAAAAGGAAGAAAAAGAGGACATCGACTGTGCCTGCAATCTGGGCACATCGCATGGCCAGACGCCAGAACTGCGGCCGACGCTCTCGTTCCGGCTCATAGGTCGCTGTAGTATTGAAGCTTTCCATAGACTGCAAGGTTCCTCGGAGGTGACACAAGGTTACTCTGAAATCCGGAACCCTGCGTAATGGAATTGCAAACAATGGAAAATTATTTGGTCGTATCGCCAGGAGCAGCATGTCAGCAGCACTCGTTTTCGCACTCTTTGCAGTGACACTTATTGCAGCGGCCGTCTTCCTGCTGTTCTTCTACCAGAACTGGCGAAGAAACCGGGAGCTGAAGGAGCCTTTCCCGGAGCACTGGCGCCGGCATCTGGAATCCCGGGTGCCGCTTTACCAAAAGCTGCCCGGAAACCTCAGGCAGGCCCTGGAGCAGCACGTACAGTTATTTCTTGCGGAGAAGGAGTTCTACGGCTGCGATGGTTTCGACGTGGATGACACCGTGAAACTCACCATCGCCGGCCATGCCTGCCTGCTGATACTCGCCCGCTCCTACTCGGATTTCGATGATATTCGCAGCATTCTGGTGTACCCGGATGCCTACCACGTGCGGGATATTCAAAGCGATGGCATGGTGGTCAGCGAAAGTAACGAGATCCGGGCGGGCGAAGCGTCGAGCCGGGGCCAGGTTGTCCTGGCCTGGAGAGAGTGCGAACAGGCCACCCACAGCCTGCACAGCAGCCACAATGTGATCCTCCACGAATTTGCCCATCAGCTGGATTATCTGGACGGCACCGCCGATGGTGCACCACCCCTGAGCGGTGAACAGGCCAGGCACTGGCAACAGACAATGACCGAGGCCTATCAGGATCTGAGACATTCCCTGGGCCATCATCACAAGGCCTGGCTGGACCCTTATGGCGCAACCGAACCGGCCGAATTCTTCGCGGTACTGACCGAGGCCTTTTTCCAGCAGCCCGATCATCTGAAGAACGCCCAACCTGAAGTCTATAAGGCTCTGCAGGGGTATTTCCGGCTGGATCCGATGAGCTTCCGGTAGCTGTCCGCCCGGATATCCGGTTGTCGATAAGGTAGTGAGTGGTTCACTATAAGAGAAACCTTAGCAATCAGGGAGCCGCGCCCATGCCAACGATAGGATGGATTATCCTGTTTCTCGCGCTGGCGCTGATCGTCGGCAGCATGATGATACTTCGCAACAGCGCCCACAGCATGAAAATCTCGGACGAGAAAATGAAGAAAATTCAGGCCCGAAAGGCGGAAATCGACGCCGAGGAGGGCGCCGAAGACAGGGAATGGTAACGAGCTCCTCACGCCTCGCCCGTGAATTCTTCATGAAGATTCGAGCCAGGTTGACGTGTGTCACCCGGAATAACGGCGCTCATACCATACTTTACGGATAGCCACTCTTCAGGAAGGAAGATCCCTGTATGACCAGACCCCGCATCTCCACAGATATCGCTTCAAAGCTCGCACCTCATATTGAAGCGCTTGAATCCCAGGGTATCGATGTGACGCCCGACGCCTCTTCCACGCACCTGCACAACGGGATCGACACCCCCCTGCCACCGGCAGACCTGCACGGAAGCTACACCAACAACCGCCCACTGCCGACAGAAGGCATTGCTCAGCGCCGGGCGTGGATTATCGGAGGTGGTATTGCGGGCCTGTCTGCTGCCTTTTTTCTCATTCGCGACGGCCACATGCCTGCTGGCAACATCACCTTCATCGAGGAGCAGGACATCGAGGGTGGTTCGCTGGATGGTGCGGGTAATGCCGAGGACGGATATATCGTCCGGGGAGGTCGTGAAATGGAAATGACCTACCAGAACTTCTGGGATGTTTTCTCGGAAATACCCGCTCTCGAGCTGCCTGCCCCGTTCACCGTGCTGGATGAATACCGCATCGTGAATGATGCCGACAAGAACTGGTCGAAAGCCCGTCTCCTGGAAAAACAGGGACAGATCAAAGACTTTTCTACCATGGGTCTTACCAAACGCCAGCAGCTTGAGGTCGTCAGGCTGTTATTGGCCCGGAAGGAGGATCTGGACGACATCACGGTTGAACAATGGTTCAGTGAAGGGTTCCTGAACACCAATTTCTACACCTTCTGGCGCACCATGTTTGCTTTTCAGAACTGGCATTCGGTGCTTGAAATGAAGCTCTACATGCATCGTTTCCTGCATCTGATGGACGGGCTGAACGACATGACGTCACTGGTTTTCCCGAAATATAACCAATACGACAGCTTCGTCAGGCCACTCATGAACTGGCTCAAAGACCAGGGTGTGAATATCCAGTACAACATGACCGTGACGGACCTGGGTATGGAAATCGGGGATGGCACCAGAACCGTCAAGACCATTCAATGCCACGGTGCAAACGGCGATAAGACGTTCAATGTCGGCGTACGTGATCTGGTGTTCGTCACGACAGGCTCAATGACCGCAGATACGGCCTACGGCGATGACGATAACGCGCCCCGATTGAAAGACAGTGACAAGGCCGGCCAAGGGTCCGGCTGGCAGCTCTGGAGGAATCTCGCCGAGAAATCCGGAGTCTTCGGGCGGCCAGAAAAATTCTGCGGAGACATACCCCGCTCAACCTGGGAGTCAGTGACGCTTACCTGCAAACCCTCACCCTTAATGGAAAAGCTCAAAGAGCTGTCGGTTAACGACCCTTATTCCGGGTTCACGGCGACTGGCGGGATTGTCACCTTTACAGATTCCGCCTGGCTGATGAGCTTCACGTGCAATCGCCAGCCACACTTCCCCGATCAGCCCGACGACGTGATTGTGTTGTGGACCTACGCTTTGTTGATGGATAAGCCCGGCAATTACGTCAATAAGCCGATGCCCGAGTGTACCGGCAAGGAGGTGTTGATCGAGATGTGCTACCACCTCGGGTTGACCGATCATCTCGATGAAATACTAGCTGCCACCAAAACCCGGATCGCGCTGATGCCCTACATCACGTCACAATTCATGCCAAGGGCTAAAGGCGACCGGCCTCAGGTGGTCCCTGAAGGCTGCACCAATCTCGCCTGTATGGGGCAGTTCGTGGAAACCCATAACGACGTTGTGTTCACACTGGAAAGCTCGGTGCGGACCGCCCGCATCGGAGTATACAGCCTTCTTGGCATCAACAAGCAGGTACCTGATATTCATCCGGGACAATACGATATACGGCGTTTGCTAAGGGCAACCCGCACCCTTAACAGCAACGAAGCATTTCTGGGTGAAGGCATTCTTCGCCGACTGCTGGGCGGCACTTACTTTGAAAACATTCTGCCACTTGGTCCGGATGAAGCCCCGTCGGATCTGCATCAGTCCAGGCTGTTCGACAACCAGTTACAGGCTATCCGACGACTGGTGGAAGAAAACCACACCCTCGACGAAGCCAAAGGGTGGGTTCAGGGCGTGCTGGAGAAGCTTCGTGGGCGAGGCTGAACACACATTCAGTCATCGCTGTGATCCATGTTCTGGCTGTTCATCATGGTTTGCCCATCCAGCGGCGCAACAGTCAGCTCAACCTTCATATCCTCCGCACCCTCAAAATCGAGGGTTAGCGGAATGGCTTCATTTTCCCGAAGCGGACTGTCCAGATTTTCCAGCATCAAATGATAACTGTGCGGTTTCAGGTCAACAGTTTCGCCGGCGGGAATGGCAAGCCCGCCCTTCACTGGGGCCATTCGCATAATCCCATTCTGCATGCTGCTCTCGTGGATGGAGACCCTCTGTGCCCGAGGGGTCCGCGCACTGACAAGAACGATATCCTTGCTGCCAGTGTTTGAAATGGTCATATAGCCCACGCCCATGGGCGTGCCCGGTGGCGTGGGACGGCTCCAGGGATGATCAACTTTTACGTCACCCTGGGTGTAACTGTGGGCCAGAACAGGGCTGGTGATCAGGACGCCGCAGGCTATCAGCAGGCTGGTGGTCAAGGCAGTGAGTCTGTTCATGGTGTCTCGCATCGATCCGTTTTTTTGGAAACGTCATTCAGAGCCTAGTGTTGCTTCTGGAACTCCGGATGACAAGCGGCCAAGGGCGAATGCGGCAAATGGTCGCAGCTCCCCATTGCCGCTATCCCGCACAAGTCTGGCACTTCCGGCATACTGCAGCAGTGGTCAAGGGAACTAAATGCCCGGATTCATGACAACAGATTAATAGCGGGCTCATGACCCCGGAGAACCGGTAGTCTAGAATAATCGCGGAAACCAGCAACGGGTCCTTGAAGGAGCTCAGAATGAACGTGATGTCAGTGCTGAACCAGGTAATGAAACAGGCCCAGGGTGGCCAGTCCGGCAGCGGAGGAATGGACGTCAACAGAATGATGAACAGCCTTGGCAGCCAGCTCAAAGGCGGGCAAGGCTCAGGTTCCGGCATCGATGTCAAAAGCCTTCTGGGCGGCGGCGCCCTCGGCGCGATGCTCGGCTCAAAACGCGGCCGGAAGATGGGCGGCAAGGCTCTGAAGTACGGCGCCCTGGCTGGCGTGGGCATGTTGGCCTGGAAGGCCTACCAGAACTACCAGGCCGGCAACCAGGGCATCTCACAGCCCGCCGCGCCCCAACAGGGGCAACCGCTCGAACAACTGCAGGGCCAGGATCAGGAACAGCGTGGCCTGGAAATACTGCAGGCCATGATCATGGCGGCCCGCGCCGATGGTCACATCGATGCCAATGAGCGCGCCCTGCTGACCCGGGAAATCGAGAAACTGGGCCCCGATGACGAACTCCACGCCTGGATCCAGCAGCAATTTGACGCCCCACTGGAGGCAGAAGCCCTCGCCCGGAAAGCCGACTCGCCCCAGGCAAGCCGGGAAATCTACATCGTCAGCGCGGTGATGATCGACGAACAGAACCCCATGGAACGGGCATGGCTGGACCAGCTGGCATCGGCCCTGAACCTCGAGGCCGGAATGGCCCGTGAGCTGGAACAGCAAATCCAGGTTGCCGCAAACGCCTGATCAACCAATCCCGGAGGCAGAGCGCGATCAGTCATCCCATTCATGGTACTGATTGCCCTGCCTGAGCAGCCAGTAGGTGAGCCCCAGCGCCAGTGTGGTTGCCGCAATCCCGATCAGGTACATCGGTGTCAGTGTCTCGAAATCCAGCACGATCACTTTCCGGGCGATGGCCATAAGGGCCGTGGCAACAACCAGCTGTACCGGAAACACATTGGTGCCGAGATAAAGCCGAATGTTGATGAAGATCTCCACGGCAATCAGCACCGCCATGAACGCACCGAAGGTATAGAAAATATCGTTGATGTTCAGAAGCAGGAAGGGGGGCGTGACCAGCCTGTCGTAGATAATGTAAATGACATCGCCGACACCCCAGAGAATAACGGCGACCATCAATACGGCAAGCACCCGGATCGCGAAACGAATAACCCGGTGCAGGCCGCGAAAAAACGGATCGGGGAAATCGACCGGAAGCTCCTGATGGAGCTCATGCTTTCGCTCTGGCGGCGATTGAACAGGTCCCTTTTCATTGTCGTGATCAACCATTCAAGTTCTCCCTGCCGCCCTGAACACCTTTTAGAATCAGGCCTTCTTAACGAATTCCGATTTTAGCTTCATGGCACCAATACCATCGATCTTGCAGTCGATATCGTGATCGCCCTCCACAAGACGGATATTCTTAACCTTGGTACCCACCTTCACCACAGAACTGGAGCCCTTGACCTTGAGATCCTTGATCACCGTGACCGTATCGCCATCCTGAAGTTCATTGCCGTTTGCATCCCGAATCACCTTCCCGGCCGCATCAGCCTCGGCTTCCGCCTCGGACCATTCATGCCCGCACTCGGGACAAACAAGCTGGACACCGTCCTCGTAGGTGTACTCGGAACTGCACTGGGGGCATGGGGGAAGCTGCGACATTATCATTTCCTGTTAATTGAATGAGCACAGCATTATACCATCAACGCCCCGGCGAAACCCTCGCCAGCACCCGCGGATCATCCGACAACGGCAATGCGACAATCACCCCCTCATTGGACGAGGGATACACACCGGTCAACGCCGTGGTGTTCACCTGATGGGACACCAGAATCACCGGCGCCCCGGCCTCCAGCTGGTTAACCAGAGCAATCGTCTTCCGGGTCTGCGCCGGCCCATCCCCGCGGTTGCCAAAAAACGAGTTCAGCGAGGGCCACTCAGTGACCTCCCCCATGTTCATGCCCCGCGCCGTGTCCATACACCGACACCACTGACTGCTGAACACCCGCGCTTCGGCAATACCATGATCCACCAAAAACGGCTTCCACGCCCGCGCCTGCTCCCGCCCCGTGTCATTCAGATTCCGCTGGGTGCTGCAATCGTTGATATCAAAATTTGCCGGATCCCCGGTACCTGGCGCCAGAGCATGACGAAGCATCAATATGGCCTGTCCATCAAGAAGGGCTTTCCAGGCGCCTGGTTCATCAGCCTTTGCCGTTCCCGTAGCGATAAGAACCAGGCTCAGAATAAGCGCCAAAAATGCAGTGGGAACAATGCCCGTTTTCATAAATCCCCCGATCGGTCAGTTAGAGTGCCCGCCATAATCGCGGAATTAACTCTGCAGCAAGATCGCGCCATTGGAAGCCCCCTCCCAATGGTGCAAGCCTGCCAAATCTGCAAACCCTTAAAACAATACGCGGCCGCATGCTTCCAGGCTCACAACAACAAACGGTAAACTCACCCCAGAACCGAGCCAAAAGAAGGAACCACCATGCCAATCTGGGTCGACGCCGACGCCTGCCCCGTCCCCATCCGGGAGATCCTCTGCCGCGCCGCCACCCGCTGGCAGATCGAGACAACCTTCATCGCCAACCACGTGATCACCCTGCCCCCAAGCCCCTGGATAAAGCGCCGCCAGGTCCCCCAGGGTTTTGACGTTGCCGACAACGAAATCATGGACCAGATGCACAAGGGCGATCTCGTGATCACCCAGGACATTCCCCTGGCCGCCGAAGCCATCGAAAAAGGCGCCGACGTCTTCAACCCCCGCGGCCAGGCCTTCACCAAAGAGAACATTCGCCAGCGCCTGGCCATGCGCAACTTCATGGAAGAGATGCGCAACGCCGGCCAGGTAACCGGCGGTCCTGCCCCCTTCAGCCAGACCGACCGCAAGGAATTTGCCGACAAACTGGACCGCTGGCTGCAACAGAACCGGAAACGTTAACCGGCAGCACTGGCAAAACCCGGCATAGTTGTCCAAGGTGAATGGACACCACCCAACGACAACCGGGAGGACCACCATGGGCCAGAAACCCGCAGATATTGCCCGTCTCGAACGTTATGGGCCGCAGACCAGCGAATACACCCTGGCGATCATCACCGATGAAGACCACGCCTCACAGGTGCAACTTGAAGACGGCCAGACCGCATGGAAGTCCACTCTCCGCTACGACAAACTCTATCGCGAGGAAGACCCCTCCGCCGGCAAACCCCGCTATCGCATGGAAGAAATTCTCGAACAGGACGGCGGCGAACACCAATTGATCAGCCTTATCGCGGAGGGCGGTCGCGGCGCCGAATTCTCGGAACTGGTAATGTTCGGCGAACGGCTGATTACCTTTGATGACCGCACCGGCCTGGTCTGCGAAATACGCAACCAAAACCAGCTGGTTCCGCGGCATATCCTCATGACCGGCAGCGGGGATGAGAAATTCAAGGGCTTCAAAAGCGAGTGGGCGACCCTGAAGGGCGACCACATGATCGTTGGCAGCCATGGCAAGAACAACCAGGAGGAGTGGATCAAGATCCTGGACCGGAAATACGGGCTCGAAAGCACCGACTGGCATCAGAACTACCAGGCCATGCGCGATGCCCTGGGCGTTGGCGACCAGGGCTATGTGACCCACGAAGCGGCGGAATGGCACCCCTACCGGAACCGCTGGCTTTTCTTTCCCCGGAAGATTTCCACCACCCCCTTCGACGAAGCCGTGGACGAGCGCGAACGCGGGGGCAATACCCTGATTATCGCCAACAACGACTTCACCGATATCAGAACCCTGGAAATCGGTCCGCGCACCCCGGAGCGAGGTGTATCCTCATTCAAGCTTATCCCCGGACGGAGCGACGAATGCATCGGTCTGAAGAGTGTCGAAATCGGCGAACGTACGGAAACCTATCTGTTCTGCTTTGACCTGGAAGGCAACCTGCTGCAGGACGATACATTAATAGGCTGTTACAAATGCGAAGGGATTGAGATTCTCTGAAGCCCGCCAGAGCCCCTACAGCATAAAATTTCCGGAATGTGCGTCAGATTTCCGGAACATTAACAGGTATTTAAAAACCTTTATTTTCCGGAACTTGTTATTAGGTTGAAAGACACAGGCAACGGATGTGGTGCTTGATGCAACACACCACATTCAATCATTCGACGATCAAGTACCGGAATACGGTAAAGGAGATCGGATTATGAAACGCACAACGCTTTCCATCGCTATCGCTACAACCCTGATTGCCGCACCCGCGGTCACCATGGCAGCCGATAAAGGCGCTGAAAACGAAACACCGTATCTTGCGCCGGACGGCTCCTGGATCACCCTGAGCGGGAAGGTGACCAGCACAACCTCTGACACCTTCATGCTGGACTATGGCAAAGGGCTGGTCACCGTCGAAATGGACGACTGGGACTGGTTCGAAGAGAATGGTGAAGTTCTGCCGGGCGACAACGTAACCGTGTACGGTGAAGTCGACGATGACACCTTTGAAGGCGCGAAAGTCGAGGCCAGCAGTGTCTACGTCGAGAGCCTTGGCACCTACTTCTATGCCAGTGCCATGGACGAAGAAACCTTCAATGACCTTGATGTCGCGCCGACAATCGACCCTGGTCAGATCATCGTGACAGGTACCGTGACCAGTGAAACCGGTTCCGAATTCACCATCGATTCCGGAGCCCAGCAGATGACGGTCGACACGGCCCTGATGGGTTATGACCCGATGGATGACGAAGGTTTCCAGCAGATCGAAGAAGGTGATCTGGTGTCGGTAACCGGCGATCTGGAGGATGACACTTTTGAAAAATCCGAGGTAATGGCAGACACCGTTGTCACACTCGAAGACGACAGTGCTTCCTGATCGATCTGATCACCCAAGACAGCAAAGCCCGGAAGCCCCGTGATGATCGGGGCTTCCTCATGATAATGATTCTCTTTTAATTACCTCCGGAAGTCGCTACCCTTTGCGTTCTTTCTGATTCCCTCAGTTTCACAACCAACCATACGATCAGTCTCAAGAGCGCCCCATGCCAAGCGAACATCACAAAACCACCAGCAGTTTTTCTGCTCTGGCCCGTCTTCTCAGGTACGCCCGCGGGTATCGCAGGCAGATTATCGCAGCTACCACCTGCTCGATTATCAACAAACTTTTCGACATTGCCCCTGAGATCCTGATTGGTGTTGCCATCGACGTTGTCGTCAATCAGGAAGAGAGTTTTGTCGCAGGCCTTGGGTTCGAGACCGCCCAGGAACAAATCACCGTCCTGGCTGTACTCACCTTCTTTATCTGGGCCGGTGAATCCCTGTTCGAATACCTGTTCCAGATTCTCTGGCGCAATCTTGCCCAGCGACTGCAGTCAGACTTGCGCCAGGATGCCTACGAACACGCACAGCGCCTGGACATGAGCTTTTTCGAGGCCCGCAGTTCCGGTCAGTTAGTGGCCACTATGAACGACGACGTGAACCAGCTTGAGCGCTTCCTCGATGGCGGCGCCAACGCCATGATCCAGGTGTTGGTCACCGTGGTGGCGGTGGGCGCGGTGTTCTTCGTGATTTCTCCGCTGATCGCCCTGCTGGCATTCACACCGATTCCCCTGATTATCTGGGGCGCCTTTTATTTTCAGCGCAAAGCCGGCCCACTCTATGCCGATGTGCGGGAGAAGGTGGGGGACCTCTCCAGTCGACTCGCCAATAATCTGGGGGGCATCGCCACCATCAAGAGCTTTACCGCCGAACAGCGGGAAGCCAGCCGCCTGAAGGAAAGCAGCGAGGCCTATGTTGAAGCCAACCGCCGCGCCATCCGTATCAGCTCCGCCTTTATTCCGGTGATCCGCATGGCCATTCTGGCCGGCTTCCTGGCCACCTTTACGGTGGGCGGCATGATGGCGCTTGAGGGATCCCTGAACGTGGGCGCCTACGGCGTGCTGGTTTTCCTCACTCAACGCCTGCTATGGCCTCTGACCGGCCTTGCCGAGGTCATCGACCTGTTTGAACGAGCCATGGCCAGCACCCGCCGGATCCTGGACCTTCTGGCCGAACCGGTACACGTACGGGATGAAGCCGGGGCGGAATTATCGACACCCGTACACGGCGCGGTAGAGCTGGACAAAGTAAGCTTTCACTATCCCTCCAGCGGCGCCGGCATCCGGGATATCAGCCTGACAGTGCCCGCCGGGCATACCCTGGCCCTGGTCGGCGCGACCGGTTCCGGCAAGTCAACGCTGATCAAGCTGTTGCTACGGTTTTACGACCCCAGCCACGGTGAAATCCGGATCGATAATCAGCCAATCCGCGGCATAAGCCTGAAATCCCTGCGCGGCGCCATCGGACTGGTCAGCCAGGATGTGTATCTGTTTGAGGGCAGCATTCGTGAGAATCTGGCTTACGGCAGGCCGGATGCCTCCGAGGCCGACATCATCGAGGCCGCGAAAACGGCCGAGGCCTGGTCCTTTATTGAAGCCCTGCCGGAAGGCCTGGCAACACCGGTTGGTGAGCGGGGCGTGCGGCTTTCCGGGGGCCAGCGCCAGCGGCTTTCCCTGGCCCGGGCCCTGTTGAAAAACCCGCCGATTCTGGTGCTGGATGAAGCCACCAGTGCCGTGGACAACGAAACCGAAGCCGCTATTCAGCGTTCCCTGAGGCGCATAGGGCACAACCGGACGGTGATCATGATTGCCCACCGGCTGTCGACCATTGTGGATGCCGACACCATCGCCGTGGTTGACGGTGGCATAATCGTCGAGAGTGGCACCCATCATCAATTGATCGAACAGAACGGAGCCTATGCGGCCCAGTGGCGGGTTCAGACCGGCCAGGCCTGATACGAGGCAGTTCAAATGCGCACTTTAATTTGATAGTGATTCGCATTTAGATTATTCTGCAGGCCCTTAGCTTTTTGGGAGCCTGCATGCCTGCCTTTTTCAACGTATCCAGCCTGGACATCTCCATCGGTAGCACGGCCATTCTGCGCAATGTAACCCTGGGGTTTCGGGAAGGTGAAGTCACCGCCCTGCTGGGCCATAACGGGTCCGGCAAATCCACCCTGCTGCGGGTGCTGGCTCGCCAGCTTACGCCTTCATCCGGCGAGGTGAACCTGCTGGGCAAATCCTTCCACCACACCGGCGCCCGCGAGTTCGCCCGGATCGTCGGTTACCTGCCCCAGCACCCTCCCGGTACCGACGGTCTGACGGTTCGGGAACTGGTCGCACTCGGGCGCTACCCGTGGCGGGGGCCCCTGGGGCGTTACAACGAGGAAGATCACCGGCTGATCGACCAGGCCATCGATGACACCGGGCTCCACCCGTTCCGCCACCGGTCGGTGGATACCCTTTCCGGCGGTGAACGTCAACGCGCCTGGATTGCCATGCTGCTGGCCCAGCAGACCCGCTGCCTGCTCCTGGACGAGCCCATCTCCGCACTCGATGTAAAACATCAGGTGGAAACCCTTCGCCTGGTGCACCGTCTCGCCGAGGATCGGGCATTGACAGTCATCGTGGTGCTGCACGATGTCGACCTCGCGGCCCGCTTCTGCGACCGCCTGGTGGCGCTGAAATCCGGTCAACTGGTGGCCGATGGCCATCCCCGGGAGATCATGGACAGCGGCATTCTCGAGTCCATCTATGGCGTACCCATGGGCGTGATGGAGCGGGCTCCCGGGCAGTGGGTCTCCTATGTTCACTAGATACCTTGGCCGCCGCCTGCGTGCACTGGGCGCATTACTCAGGTTTTCGGTACCCGGGCTGGCAGTGCTCGGGTTGTTACCGGTTCTGGCCAGCGCCGGAACCTGGCAGCATGAACAGGGCAGCCTTACTCTGGAAGAACCACCACAGCGAATCATCACCCTGAACTGGGCTGCCACCGAAGCACTGTTGCTTCTGGGGGTCACGCCGGTCGGGGTTGCCGACCGGGACGGCTACAAAGTCTGGGTGAACAAGCCGGAGCTGCCTGAAGGCGTCGCCAACATTGGTACCCGTGTTGCCCCAAGCCTGGAGGCTATCGCCCAGCTCAAGCCAGACCTGATTGTCACCAGTTCCGAGATGGCTCCGGCAGCGGATCTGCTGCAACGCATTGCCCCGACCTACGTCGTCAGCATCTACAAGGACGGCACCCGACCCTTCCGGAAAGCCCGTGAAATGCTGCTCACACTCGGCCAGATGCTCGGCCGTGAAAAACGTGCAAAGGCGGTTCTGCAGGACATAGAACAGACCCTGGCTAACCAGCGTCAGCGTCTTGAAGCCGCCGGCCTCACGGACCGGCCGGTTGCCCTGGTGAACTTTCTGGACGATCGCCATGTTCGTATTTACGCTCCGAATGGTCTGTTCCAGAGCGCTCTTGACGCCCTGGGGCTGGAAAATGCCTGGCCTCACCCCGGCAACTTCTGGGGCTTTTCCGTGGTGGGACTGGAAGCCATTGCGCCCTATGAGGACAGTCGGATCGTGGTGATCTCCCCTATTCTGCCCGGCCTTGCCGGCACTCTGGCCAGTAGCCCGTTCTGGACCTATTTACCAGCGGTAAAACGTGACCAGGTCTATCAGATTGATTCGGTATGGCCCTTCGGAGGTGTTTACCCCGTCAAGCGCCTGGCGACATTGCTGACCGACAGCCTTCTCGCGGGAGGGTCCGACAATGTACGCTGAACCCACCCCGGCGACCGCCCGGCAGCCGGTAATGCCGGCCAGGCTGCCGGTCGTCGCCGCCCTGCTCTGGATCGGTGCCCTGCTAGCCAGCGCCGCACCCTGGTTTGGCGAGCTGGATCCCGTGGCGCTGGTTTCCGCCTTCTGGACCTTCACCTCCAGCGATTACGCCTCGGTGCTTGCCCATTACAGCTGGGCCCCCCGGGTTGCCATCGCCATACTGATTGGCGCTGGGCTTGGCCTCGCCGGGGCAGTGACCCAACAGATTCTGGGCAATCCGCTGGCATCGCCCACGACTCTGGGAGTGGAAGCCGGCGGCCAGTTCGGCATTACCGTCGCGACCCTGTTTTTCCCGGGTTTGTTGGCCTTTAGCCCCGATCTGGTCGCGGTCGCCGGCGGTATGCTTGCGATTGGACTGGTAATCGCCCTCACCTGGCGGCTTGGCTTTTCGCCGGTCACCGTCATTCTTGCCGGGCTGGTGATCACGTTTTTCCTTGGCGCCGTGAATATGGCGTTTCTGCTGCTCAAAGGTGAATGGCTGGGCAACCTGTTTATCTGGGGCGCAGGCTCTCTGGTCCAGAACAACTGGCAACCCTTTATGGAACTCTGGCCCAGGGTTGCGGTGCTGGGGGTATTGATGCTGTTGCTGATGCGCCCGCTGCAGGTGCTGCAACTGGGGCAGACCTCTGCCAGTTCCCTGGGCGCCAGAGTCGGGCTGATTCGG
>Ga0247720_100400_pt1 | contig 16270 bp, 16 predicted proteins | sample MSEWel2015_12_15_FD_189078 | JGI IMG/M metagenome (GOLD analysis project Ga0247720, IMG submission 189078) | Subsurface sediment microbial communities from gas well in West Virginia, United States - MSEEL Well Study Marcellus 3H_2015_12_15 | ecosystem: Environmental > Terrestrial > Deep...
GCCCATTTTCTACATCTGAGCGATTAACCGCGTCAAGACGGTCTATTGAGCTGTTGAATCCCTGAACAAGGACTGCTGAATCAACGTCGCCGTTGGTGCCAATTATGAGGGGATCCATCTTGGCGTCTTTCTCGCTCAGGTCTACTATGAGGCTGGCGCTGGCAATTCGTTCCCCTCCCTCCAGGGTGTTGGCGCCACCGCCGTCAATGAGGCCGCTGACATTGGCTCTCGGGTTTACCGTTATGGTCTTGTCTGACCCCCGTCAGAAACCCCTGATTTTGCTTTGGGCTTGAATCTGGAACGCTCTTTTTGGCGATCTACACGGCCTTCCTCTTGTGGTAGACTCCGCGGCTTTAAGCGAAGGGGACTTGTGTGCCCAAACAGGGAGTATCGGTAGATGAGAGGTTGGTTTAGAAGTATTCGGGACTACCGATATTTCATCATTTCCTCTATACGCAGCGAGCTGGTCAACCAGTTTGCCCGTAGTCGGTTGGGCGGCCTTTGGATCATAGTGCACCCTCTGGTTATGGTGGCTATCTATGCCTTTGTGCTTTCAGCTGTTCTTTCGGCCAAGTTTTCGGGTATTGACAGTCAATATGCGTACGCGATTTATCTGACGTCAGGAATCCTGGGCTGGACGCTGTTCAGTGACGTGCTAACCCGTTGTCTCGGGTTATTTGTTGGCAATGCTGATCTGCTTAAAAAAATGGTGGTTCCGAAGATCGCTTTGCCTGTCATCACGGCGGGCGCCGGCGTGATAAATAATCTGTTTCTGTTTTTGGCCATTCTGGTTATTTTTGCCTTACTCGGCCACGGCCCGTCGTTACATTTACTTTGGCTTCCTGTCATTACCGCCGTATTACTTGTGTTTGCTTTGGGTCTAGGTTTGATTGCTGCGGTACTCAATGTATTCATACGGGATGTCGCCCAGATTGTGCCAATTGTACTGCAGTTTTTATTCTGGTTTACTCCGATCGTTTACCCCGTGGACATCATTCCGGCGGATTTAAGGGGATTGATCGGGCTTAACCCGTTGCACCCGATCATTAGCGCATACCATGACGTATTGGCTTATCAGCAAGCCCCGGATCTGCACGCGCTTGCCATCACGGCAGCAGCGGGACTCGGACTGGTCGCATTGGGCTTTTGGCTGGTTCGCCAAGCCAGTGCCGAGATGGTGGATGTGCTATGACATTGCTCTCAGTTAACAGCGTTTCCAAGTCCTTCAGGGAGTATGCTTCTGAGTGGAAGCGCGTTGCCAGCTGGTTCGGTTTGCCGTTTTCGCCGGTTGCCGAAAGCGTTGTTCTGCGTGATGTCAGTTTCAGAATTGGCCCCGGCGAGGCTGTGGGGATTGTGGGCCAGAACGGCGCTGGCAAAAGTACACTTTTGAAGTTAATCACGGGGACGCTGGTACCCTCCTTAGGCTCAATTCACGTTAATGGCCGCATCGCTGCGATACTTGAGCTAGGCATGGGGTTTAACCCGGATTTGACAGGCCGTCAAAATGTATACCATGCCGCTTCCATAATGGGTTTTGGCCACTCTGAAGTTGACCAGGTTATTCATGAGATTGAAGCCTTTGCAGAAATAGGGGGCTATTTTGATGAGCCTATGCGGGTTTACTCAAGTGGTATGCAGGTGCGCGTGGCATTTGCAGTGGCTACGGCCTGGCGCCCTGAAGTTCTGATCGTCGATGAAGCGCTTTCGGTTGGCGATTCTTATTTCCAGCATAAGAGCTTTGGCCGGATTCGCGAATTCCAGCAAAAGGGTACAACTTTGTTGATCGTTTCTCATGACAGAGCGTCAATTCAAGCCCTGTGCAGCCGGGCATTGCTGCTTGAGAAGGGGGCTATCATCAAGGATGGCGCGCCCGAAGAAGTAATGGATTTTTACAATGCCTTGATTGCGGAGAAAGAGAACAGTTCTGTAGAAGTGCGTCGGCTAGAGGATGGCAGGGCTCAGACGTCTTCTGGCACGGGAGAGGCCAGGGTCGAAGAGATTGGGCTGTACAACCGCGATGGTGTAGCCGTTGAGCATGTAAAGGTTGGCGAGCCGGTTGAATTAAGAGTAAAGGTTAACATCGTCCGGGAAATTCCGAGTCTCGTGTTGGGGTTCGCCATTCGTGACAGGCTGGGGCAGGTTATATACGGCAGCAATACCTACCATACTGGTCAGGTCATCGAGCCGCCGGAAACAGGGAGACGTTATTGTTTCCGGATAAACTTCCCGGCCAATCTCGGCGTGGGATCCTACTCTGTGGTTACCGCGCTCCATTCAGGAGATTCACATGTGGGAAGCAATTATGAGTGGCGGGATATCGCTCTGGTTTTCGATATGGTGAATACCGGAAAAGTGACTTTCCAGGGTTGCACATGGCTGGATACGACAATTGACTATGACTGACTCAGATCTATTCTACCGTGCCTTTGAGGACAGGGAGCGAGGTTCCAGAGAACTCATATTGGGCCGGCTAACTGTTTATCGACCTATACTGGAAGCGCTACACCATACACTTGGAAGCGCACAGGTTTTGGATGTTGGCTGTGGTCGCGGCGAGTGGCTTGAGCTTGTTCAGAAAGCCGGGCTCGAGGGCCGAGGTGTCGATATCGACGGTGGTATGCTCAGTGCTTGTCGGGAGAGGGGGTTGTCGGTTGAGCAGGCCGATGGCATCGCGCTGTTGGAGGATCTGCCGTCCGAATCCCTTGCTCTTGTGTCTGCTTTCCATGTGGTCGAGCACATACCCTTTGCACAACTCCAGAAGCTCGTAGAAGAAGCGTTGAGGGTTTTGCAGCCCGGCGGCTTTCTCGTGCTGGAAACACCGAACCCGGAAAACCTCTCGGTTGGGGCTCATACTTTTTATCTTGATCCAAGCCATGAGCGGCCTATTCCACCAGCTCTTCTTGGGTTTTTGCCGTCTTATTATGGCTATGAACGGGTCACGGTCTGGCGCCTGCAAGAGCCGGAGGGTTTGCCCGGCCGCGAGGAGCCAGCTCTTACCGACGTCTTGCTTGGGGTGAGTCCGGACTATGCGGTCATTGCCCAGAAGTCAGCTAAAAAAGAGCTCCTTGATGGGTTTGATTTTGTTTTTGAGTCTGAACCCGGTATTGGTCTTCGGGATCTCTCCCAGCGTCATGATCAGGCATTGAAACGCAGGTTTGAGTCGGTGGACTTCCGTATAGGGGAGGTTTCCGAACGCCAAGAACAAGCTTCCGAGCGCCAAGAACAAGGGCTCAAGGCGCTTGAACAGCTCGAATCCGAAATGTCTGCATCTTTTCAGAACCTGGAGTTGCGTTTACAGGAGTATCAGCAGGAATTATTGTTAATTTACAAAAGCCGTTCTTGGCGAATCACAGCGCCGATGCGTTGGGTTACATTGCAGGCGCGCTTGCTGAAGCAGCTTGGGCCGAAGGATAGGTTCAAGGCGGCCCTACGCAGAGTGGCGGCTCCCATCATACGATATGCGGATGTATCCACGAGAAAATCATTGCGCCTTCGGCATTTTTTACTGTCGATTGCGCGGGCCTTGGGGATCCATCACAAGCTGGTTCGTTTCTATCAGTTCACACGCCTGAAGCAAGCGGCCGCAAGGCATGCGGCGTCGGGCTATGAGCTTTCCGAATCGCAGCGCAAGACTCAGGCTGGTTGGCTACCACCGAAACGCCATCTTGAGGTTGATGAATTGATGGCTCGCATCCGGAGTGAAGTGGATTCGCAGAACAGGCAGCAGCCAGAGAGTAGCAGGCAGCAACATGGTTGAAAGCGGGCAGAAACAAAACATGAAAGTGGCAGTGGTAGTAACAGAAAGCGGTGCTGCCGGAGGAGCAGAACGATTTTACGGCGCCCTTGCCGGAGCCATTGAGCAGTTGGGCCATGAAGTAGAATTGGTCTCGCGGCCGGCTCCCGAACCTGATTTCGAGACTATCTGCGCCAACTATGAGGCATTTTCCAGTCTTGAACTGTCAGAATTTGATGCGGTGATTTCCACCAAGGCGCCAACCTATGCGGTAAGCCACCCTAATCACGTGGTTTATCTCGTGCATACGGTGCGCGCTTTTGACGATATGTTTGAGTCCTTGTTTGCGCCTGTCGAACGGGAAATGGCTGAAAAGCGCCAGCGGCTTCACCGTATAGACTTCCGCGCACTTTGTGGGGCAAAGAAGATATTTACTATCGGGAGTGAGGTTTCCGATCGTTTATATAAATGGCGAGGTCTGAACTCTGAGGTCATTCATCCTCCATTGGCAGTGGACGGGTTCCGAAATGATGGGGTGGGGGATTATTTCTTCATGCCAGGGCGCTTGCATGCCTGGAAGCGTGTCTCTCTGGTTATTGAAGCTGTAAAGAGTTCGGATTTGCCAATGCGGCTCCTTATCTCGGGAACGGGCGAGGAAGAAAAGCAGTTGCGAAAGCTTGCGGATGGTGACAAGCGGATCGAATTTCTGGGGCATATCAGCGACAGTGAACTCGTTGATCTCTACGCCGGCGCACTGGCCATACCTTTTGTGCCCGTGCGTGAGGATTATGGTTATGTCACGCTTGAAGCATTTGCCAGTGGTAAGCCTGTCCTGACATGTTCAGACTCGGGTGAGCCTGTTCGGTTCGTTTCTCCTGGGGAGAATGGTCTACTGTGTGATCCGTCCGTTGAGGCGGTTCGTGAAGGGCTTGAGTGGCTCTTTAGGAATCCCGAAGAAGCGGCCGGCATGGGGGAAGCCGGGCGCAAACTTATTGAAGGAATGTCTTGGTCTTCTGTGGCAGAGAGACTGCTCAGTGCTGCAGTATCTGAGCCTATGGAGACTGAACAGTCGCCTCTTATGCGGGTTACAACAGTGGACATGCAACCAATTGATCCCCCCGTCGGTGGCGGCAGGTTGAGATTGTTGGGGCTTTACCACAATTTGGGTGACAACTCGGTTTGTCATTACGTTGGCACCTATGACTGGCCCGGCGAGAGCTTTCGAGATCATTGGTTAACCAAGAGGTTGAGAGAAATCTCGGTGCCTCTAAGTAATGAACATCACGGGGCAGCCGCCGATTTGGCGCTCCGTTGTGGGGGGAAGACGGTCATTGACCTGGCTTTCAGCCAGCAGGGGAGGCTGTCAGGTGATTTTGTTAGCCGTGTCAGGGAGGAAATACGCGAAGCAGATGTTGTTGTGTTTTCTCACCCCTGGGTCTATCCCCTTGTTGCAGATACTTTAAAACCGAATCAGGTAGTGGTTTACGATTCACATAATGTGGAGGGTTTTCTTCGCGCCCAGTTACTCGACGAGTCCAATCCGGAGGAGAAAGCGGTTTTGCGGCAAGCCGTTGCGGATGAATATGACATGGGTAGTCGTGCCGATCTGATTCTTGCTTGCTCGCAGGAGGACCTTGCACGATTCAACCGCATTTACGAATTTGCTCCGGACAAAATGCGGGTGATACCAAACGGTGTGATGGCGTTTTCCATGAAACCAGCGCCCTCTGAGGAGCGTGCGCTAATTCGCAAGAAACTCTCGCTCAAGTCCAGCTCCTTTATTGCTGTGTTCATCGGAAGCCCATACGGACCGAATGTTGAGGCTGCCGAATTCATTGCCAATGACTTGGCCAGGGAATTGCCAGATATCACCTTCGTCATTGCGGGTGGCGTTGGTGAGATGGTTTCGGGTCGTGAGCGGAATCTTGTTTGCACAGGGCGCCTGGAAGAAGCTGATAAACTCGATTGGCTCAGGGCTTCAGATATTGCCGTTAACCCTATGTTTTCGGGATCTGGAACGAATATCAAAATGTTCGATTTCATGGCGCTTGGTTTACCTGTCGTTGTTACTGAAACTGGAGCAAGGGGAATTGAGGAAGGCGCATCACAATGCTTTGTCAGGGTTCCTGATGACAGGGGCGCGTTCAAAGAGGCAGTTGCCAGATTGCGTACCGAGAAAACGCTTCGGCAATATTTGGCCGCGTCAGCCAGGGAATGTGTCGAGACGCGATACTCCTGGGAGCGCATTTCCGCGCATCTGGGCACCGTCCTTCGCAACCGCGCACACTGGGGTAGTCAGGATCGCCCCTTCTTTTCCGTGATAGTGCCTTCTTATGCGCGTCACGACAGACTAACCGAGCTCATGACGGCACTCTCCGCACAAATCGAGAGGGATTTTGAGGTCATAATCGTTGATCAGAGCGCGACACGTTGGCCGGATGAAAACAAACCGTTCGGAGTCCCCGTTACCTATATACATACCGACATTAAGGGGGCTGTAGGGGCCAGAAACACTGGGGCGGCCATCGCTTGCGGTGAGGTTTTAGCCTTCACAGATGACGACTGTTTGCCAAAGCCGGAATGGCTCCTTCATGCACGAACCTACTTCGGCGACGATGCGGTTGTCGGTGTTGAGGGGATGGTGGTTTCCGATCATTACGGCGAGCCGGACTGGCGCCCTGTAACCAATGTAGGTTTTGAGGGGGTGGGATTTATGACAGCAAACCTTCTGGTTCGTAGTTCAGCCTTTCAACTGTTGGGAGGGTTTGACCTGTCTTTCGATAAACCGCATTTTCGGGAGGATACCGATTTCGGGTGGCGCATGCAGGGGTGCGGAATTGTGCCTTATGGAAATGACGTAGTGGTTTACCATCCTGCCCAGCAGAGATCGGACCAACGGGAATCCATAGAGGCGCGAGCAGTTTTTTTCAAGAAGGATGCATTACTCTATAAAAAGCACCCCGAGAAATATCGAGAACTCTTTTTTTATGAGCGTCAGTTCGAGAAATATCCGGGGTTCTCAGAGAATCTGGAAGCCGGTTTTGCGGAAACGGGAGTGGCGATGCCGGGTTGGCTTAAAGATGCTATTGCACGTTGATAAATCGATTTTCGGTAAAGGAGCTTAATCGATTGAACGTGCTTCACTTTTACCGGACTTACATGCCGGCAACGCAGGGTGGCGTAGAGGAAGCAATTCGGCAGATTTGTCTCGCTTCTGCCCAGCAAGGAATCCGCAGTCGTGTGCTGACTCTTGCCCGAGTATCTTCGACAGAAGTTATTGAGAGACCGGAGGCGACTGTTATCCGGGCACCTCTCCAATGGGAGCCGGCGTCATGCTCTATGGGCATGTCTCTGTTTCGTCTTTATCGGGAACATGCAGAGTGGGCGGACGTCATCCAGATCCACTATCCCTGGCCATTTGCGGATTTGATACACATCCTTTCGGGAGTTCGTAAGCCGGTGGTGGTTACCTATCACTCCGATATCGTCCGTCAGGGCTTTCTTGAGCAACTGTATCGGCCTTTGCGTAACCTTTTTTTTCGGCGGGTTGATGCCGTGGTGGCAACCTCGCCCAATTATATGAGTTCGAGCCGGTTCTTACAGAAAATCAAGGCAAAGTGCATCACGATTCCATTGGGTTTATGTCCGGAGAGTTATTCTGAACCCACCGCTGAGGCACGGGAGAGTGTCCGCGAGAGGTTTGGTGAGGGGTATTTCCTTTTTGTGGGTGTCTTACGCTACTACAAGGGGCTGCATACATTGATCGATGCGGCGGCTCGCAACGGCTTGCCTGTTATTATTGCCGGAAAGGGGCCTGAAGAATTGAGTTTGCGGGAATACGCCAAAAGTCGTGGCGCCGAGAATGTCCAATTCGCTGGTTTCGTTTCCGATGACGTAAAAGCCGCTTTGTTCCATGGCTGCCGGGCGGTGGTGTTTCCATCATGTTTTCGGTCGGAAGCTTTTGGTGTGACCCTTCTTGAAGGGCTTCTGTTCGGAAAGCCATTAATTAGCTGTGACATTGGAACCGGCACAACCTTTGTCAATATCGATCATGAGACTGGCCTGGTTGTGCCTCCTCAGGATTCTATGGCATTGGCCATGGCAATGCGCCTGCTTAAGGAAAACGTTGAACTTACCCGTCAAATGGGTAAGAACGCCCGTGAGCGCTTTAACAAGGTTTTTTCAGGAGACAGAGTAGGTAATGCCTATTCCGACCTTTACAAGCAGGCTGTAGAGCAAAAATCCGATCGCTCTGCAGAGACGCGATAAATAAATGCACTTCAAGGTCTGAGAAAATGAGCGAAAAAAGAGCAATTGTCACCGGCATTACTGGCCAGGATGGTGCCTACCTTGCCGAATTGTTGCTTGGTAAGGGGTATATTGTATTTGGCGCATTTCGGCGCAGTAGTTCTGTCAATTTCTGGCGGTTGGAAGAGCTTGGGTTAGACACGCACCCGAATCTCCATCTCATTGAATATGATCTGACGGATCTGTCATCAAGTATTCGTATGCTGCAAAGCACCGGCGCAACGGAAGTATACAACCTGGCAGCGCAAAGCTTCGTGGGTGTTTCGTTTGATCAGCCTATTACCACCGGAGAAATTACCGGTATCGGGCCGGTTAACCTGCTCGAGGCCATCCGCATTGTTAACCCGAAAATCCGTTTCTACCAGGCGTCTACCTCAGAAATGTTCGGTAAGGTTCAGTCCATACCCCAGAACGAGCAGACGCCGTTCTATCCCCGAAGCCCTTATGGGGTGGCTAAACTGTACGCCCATTGGATGACGATTAATTATCGCGAATCCTACGGTATCTTCGCGACCAGTGGCATTCTGTTCAATCATGAGTCACCGCTTCGCGGGCGGGAATTTGTGACTCGCAAGATTACCGATACCATCGCCAAGATAAAACTTGGAAAGGCAGAGTGTCTTGAACTGGGTAACATGGACGCCAAGCGTGATTGGGGGTTCGCGAAGGATTATGTTGAGGGCATGTGGCGCATGCTTCAGGCCGACGAGCCTGATACCTTTGTCCTGGCAACCAATCGCACAGTGTCGGTTCGGGATTTTGTGACGATGGCCGGCAAGGCCGCCGGTATACAACTGGAGTGGCAGGGTAGTGGTGAAGACGAGCGGGGAATCGACACAGCGACAGGTACCGTTGTTGTGCGGGTAAACCCGCAGTTTTACCGGCCGGCGGAGGTAGACCTGTTGATCGGTGACCCCTCGCACGCGTTTGAAAAACTGGGATGGAAGCCGAAAACCCAGCTGGAAGACTTGTGTAAGATGATGGTAGAAGCTGACTTGCGCAGGAACCGGGAAGGGATGTCCTTTTAATGCCAAAGCGGGTGCTGGTAACAGGAAGCGAGGGTTTTACCGGGCGCTACATGACCGCGGAGCTTCGGGCTGCGGGCTATGAGGTTATCGGGTTTGGTAGTCACCCGGCTTCGGATGCAGGTTATGTACAGGCAGATCTTACCGATGCGGCCGCTGTTTCCAGGGCAGTGGCACACGTGAATCCCGATGTGGTTATTCATTTGGCCGCTCTGGCTTTTGTTGGCCATGCGGATGCGAGGGCGTTCTACGAAGTAAATCTGCTCGGCACACGGAATCTGCTGCAGGCCTTGGCCGATCTGGATGCCCCGCCTGAAATTGTATTGCTTGCCAGTAGTGCCAATGTCTACGGTAACCAGTCGGGTGGCCGATTGTCGGAGGCAACACTTCCTGCGCCGGCCAACGACTATGCTGTCAGCAAACTGGCCATGGAGTATATGGCGAAAACCTGGATGGACAGGCTCCCGATTGTTCTTACAAGGCCATTCAATTACACCGGGGTCGGGCAGGCGAAGAATTTCTTGCTTCCGAAAATCGTGTCTCATTTCGTGGACAGAAAAGACGTTATCGAGCTGGGAAATCTTGATGTCTCGCGCGATTTCAGTGATGTTCGGGCGGTCGTTTCAGCGTATCGAGCCCTTGTGGAGTGCAAGCCGGTTGGCGGAACCTTCAACATAGCCTCCGGTGAGGCTCGTTCGTTAAGAGAGCTTCTGGAAATTTGTAGCGAGATTACCGGCCATCATCCCGAAATCCGCGTGAACCCGGATTTCGTGAGGGCGAATGAGATCAAGTCGTTGTGTGGAGATGTCTCCAGGCTGCGCGATTGCATAGGCGACTGGAGTACGCCCCCCATAGAAGAAACGCTACGCTGGATGCTGACGGCAGAATCGTGAACGTTATTTTGTCGATAGAAGCGGTTCGGTTCCCCCTTACCGGAATTGGGAGATATTCCTACGAGCTCGCAAAAGGACTGATGGCGAGTAATGAAATTGATAACCTGAGGCTGTTTTCCGGCCTCAGGTTTAGCTCGGCAGTGTCGGAGTCTCGAGAAACGTCCACGCAATTTTATGGCCTGAAGCGGGCGGTACAGAGTAGCCGGGCGTTGACTGCTCTGTACGAGGCCGCCAATCCTGCAATCCGATGGCTGATGTTGCGGGGCTTCAGTAATCATATTTATCACAGCCCGAATTTTTTCCTTCCGCCATTCGGTGGGCCACGCATTGCCACATTTCACGATTTATCTGCATTCACATGGGCTGAGTGTTACGAGCCTGTCAAAGCCCGCTTCCTGCAAAAAGGGTTGAGGCATACGCTGGATAATGCCAACGCCCTCATTACAGATTCTGAGTTTACCCGCCAGGAGTTGGCGTCATTCAGTGGCTGGCCTCTTGAGAAAATACATGCGATTCCCCTTGCCAGTTCGCCGGAGTTCTATCCCCGAGGTGAGTCGGACGTTTTGCCCGTTCTGAAAAAGTATGGCCTGAATTATCGGGGCTATAGTCTTTATGTAGGCACTATAGAGCCCAGAAAAAACCTTGGACGATTACTTGATGCCTATGGGCGAATGCCGCTTGAATTGCGTAGGCGCTGGCCTCTCGTTCTGAGCGGTTACAAAGGCTGGCAAAGTGAGGAAATTCATCGCAGGGTTAGTGAGGCCGAGAGGCAAGGGTGGGCGAGGTATCTGGGGTTTGTGCCCGCTGCCGAGCTTCCGCTGCTTTATGCTGGCGCACGAGTTTTTGTTTTTCCGTCTTTGTATGAGGGCTTTGGCCTGCCGGTGCTGGAAGCCATGAGCTCCGGCGTTCCGGTGATTTGTAGCAACAGCTCTTCCTTGCCGGAAGTGGCCGGCAATGCCGCGTTAATGTCCGAACCTCTGGACGTTGTTGGGATGTCGGAGAATCTCGCATACGGCTTGCAAAATGATGCCTGGCGCGATGCGGCAATTGCGCGGGGAATGGAGCGCGCCCAAAGCTTTTCCTGGGGGCGCTGTGTGCAGGGCACGATTGAGGTTTACCGAAAGTTCGACTGAAAAGGTCCGACCAATGGATACCTCTTATTCACTTTAGCTGCAACAAAGCGACACTCGATAAACTTCAACAGGGAATGTTGACGATGATTGAAATTTTACACCATGGGGCCACTGCTGGGGTAACAGGGTCTTGCCATGAGTTAACGTTAACTCCGGAAATGAAAAAGGGGTCTGACCCCGCGGGGTCCGGATCCGCAGGCATGCGCCTGAAAAAGGGGTCTGACCTCGTGGGGTCAGGCCCCAGGTTCGCCTCAGACTCCAGATCTGCGGGCATGCTCTTGAAAAAGGGGTCTGACCCCGTGGGGTCAGGCCCCAGGTTCGCCTCAGACTCCAGATCTGCGGGCATGCTCCTGAATAAGGGGTCTGACCCCGTGGGGTCAGGCCCCAGGTTCGCCTCAGACTCCAGATCTGCGGGCATGCTCTTGAAAAAGGGGTCTGACCCCATGGGGTCAGACCCCAACTTCATGCCCTCCAGTTCGGCCGGCATCCTCATAGACTGCGGCCTGTTCCAGGGCCAGGACGAAGGCCGAGGCGCCTCCGCTTCCGATCTTTCTATTGATTTTCCCGTTGATCATATCCGGGCTCTGGTAGTAACCCATGTGCACATTGACCACGTAGGCCGCATACCCTATCTGCTGGCCGCGGGTTTCGAGGGGCCGATTATTTGTTCGGAACCTTCCGCCGTTATGCTGCCGGAGATTCTGGAGGATGCCCTGAAAATTGGCTTTACCCGGGACAGGCGATTGATTGAGCGGGTTCTTGGGCTGATTCGTTCCCGGCTGGTGCCGGTGCCTTATGGCCAGTGGCATTCGGTGTTTTCCGAGGGGGATAGCTCGCTGGCAGTTCGGCTGCAGAGGGCAGGGCATATTCTGGGCTCGGCTTATGTGGAGTGTGATGCCCGGGTGGGGGATGTTGAGGAGCGGATTGTTTTCAGCGGTGATCTGGGCGCGCCCCATGCGCCTTTGCTGCCGGCGCCGGAGTCTCCGGAGCGGGCGGATCGGTTGGTGATTGAGAGTACCTATGGTGATAAGGACCATGAGGATCGGGAGACCCGGCGGTACCGCCTGAAGGCAGTTTTGGAGCATGCTCTTGCGGATGGCGGCACGGTGCTGGTGCCGGCGTTCAGTATTGGGCGGACGCAGGAGTTGCTGTATGAGATTGAGAGTCTGATTTATGAGTTTGGGGGAGTGCCATTGAAAAAGGGGTCTGACCCCACGGGGTCAGACCCCGACTTCAACGCTAACTCCGAATCTGCCGGCAAGCTCATGAAAATGGGGTCTGACCCCATGGGGTCAGACCCCTCCTTCACTTGGGAGTCTCTGGAAATCGTTGTCGATTCCCCGCTGGCCGCCGAATTCACCCGCATCTACCGGGACCTGAAGCCCTACTGGGATGCCGAAGCCACAGAATTGGTTCGCACGGGCCGGCATCCGTTGTCCTTCGAGCAACTCACCGTGATCAACTCCCACGAAGACCACCTGAACGCCGTGGATTACCTTGCCCGCTCCCATCGCCCCTGCGTCGTACTAGCCGGCTCCGGAATGTGTGCCGGTGGCCGTGTGGTGAACTACCTGAAAGCCATGCTGGGTGATGAACGCAATGATGTGTTGTTTGTGGGTTATCAGGCGGCCGGTACGCCGGGGCGGGATATTCTGACTTATGGCCCCCGGAGTGGCTGGGTAAAACTGGATGAAGAGTGCTACACCATCAAGGCGCAGGTGCACCAGGTAGGCGGCTATTCGGCCCACGCCGGGCAGAGTGATTTGCTGCGGTTTGTTGAAGGTATTCCTGAAGCGCCCTCGGAAATCCGGGTGGTGCATGGGGATCTGGAGGCGAAGGAGGCACTCAGGGCGAAGCTTGAAGGGTTGCTTCCTGAATCTAAGGTTCTGATTCCCGAGTAGCGAGATATTTATGCCAGTTATTTTCAGGTACCAAGGTTTCAGGTTCTTTTTTTATTCGAACGAAGGCAATCCACTGGAGCCTGCTCATGTTCACGTCCGATCTGCGGGCAAAGAAGCGAAGTTCTGGCTGTCTCCAGCTGTATCGCTAGCTCGTAATGATGGTTTTGATGCCCGTACGATTCGGGTATTGTTGGAAGTAACAGAACAAAACCGACAATGGTTTGAGGATGCATGGCATGACTACTTCGCCTGAAAAAGTCTGGTTTGATGAAGACAATCTTTGGGTCAATCTTTCGGACGGCCGCACAATTGGTGCTCCGTTGGCCTGGTTTCCACGTCTGCTGCACGCGGAACAAAAAGCCAGAGATGACTTTGAACTGAGTGTTCATGGTATTCACTGGGATTCGTTGGATGAGGATATCAGTATCCAGGGGTTGCTGGCTGGCCAAGGCGACCAAACCCACCCAAAACGTGATCATGCGGCCTGACATGGAAGGGATTTCCGGTGCTGGCCCTGCGAGGGCGGCTCTTGAAGAGGGTGAGCGAAGCGGTATCAGCAACCGCACCCCGCAGGAGATCCGCCAGGCGGCCAGGGAGAGGCTGAAAGCAGATGGCAAGTTACCGGCTCAGTAAAAGAGCTGATGAGGATGTTGCGATGATTGAAATCAGTCACCACGGCGCCACCACTGGCATTACCGGCTACTGCGACGAACTGACCGTTAACTCCGGGGATAAAAATGGGGTCTGACCCCGCGGGGTCAGACCCCTCCTTCACCAGGGAGTCTCTGGAAATCGTTGTCGATTCTCCTCTGGCGGCGGAATTCCCCCGGATATACCGGGATCTGAAGCCCTACTGGGGCGCCATTGCCAGATATATATCGTGACCAGCACCTGCTAGAATTGTTTTTTCTGAAACGCCGGCAGTTTTAATCGTTTTTTTGGCAGGATGATCATTTTGGGCACGATGGCGGGTGATGAAATTGGCTATGTCTGGTTGGCAGCACGTTACGACGTGCAGGCAATCCAGCCGCTGCCGGTGGAAAGCCGTATTGGGCGTAGGCGCCAAACCTACGACCAGGCCGGCCGCCGCCTGGAATACTACACAGAGCCGATGCGCCCGCAAGGCACGCTGGGCGCGCACCTGACCTTCGCATTAAAACACGAAGGGGTGGCGCTGGAGTTTCTGGCAAGGTTGTTTGGGGTATTGCCCGCAGAGGCGCTTGCTGACTGGATACGCTCTGAACCTACCGGCCAGTATGCCCGGCGTGCCGGTTTTCTCTACGAATGGCTAACCGGCAATACCCTGGCAGTGGAGGGTGTCGGTGGCAACTATCGTGATGCACTGGATCCCGAACTGTACGTTACGGCGGCCACTGAGGTGCGCCGTAACCGTCGCTGGCGGATTAATGACAACCTGCCGGGGACCCCTGAATTCTGCCCGCTTGTTCGTCGCACGACTTCATTATTGGACGCCCGCCAATACGGGATCGCCGACCGGCTTGCAGCGATGGAAGGTGAGTTCGGGACGGATATCTTATGTCGCAGTGCAGTGTGGCTGACCATTAAAGAGAGCCGTGCCAGTTTTGTGATCGAGCACGAAGGGCAACATCAGGATCGCATACGCCGTTTTGCCACCGCCATGGAACAGTATTGTGGCCGGCTGGACTCTCCCCTTGATGAGCGCGCCCTGAGTGAATTTCAGTCGGCTATCCTGGGTACCACTACGATCCGGACGGGTCTGCGGCAATCTCCGGTTTTTATTGGGAGCAGCTCAATCGATTACGGGGCCGTTGTGCATTATGTCTGCCCGCACTGGGAGTGGTTACCAGGCATGCTGGAGGGGTTGCAGTGTTTTCTGGCGCGAACCGATCCCGGGGAGGCGTTAGTTCGTGCTGCCGTAGCAAGCTTCGGGTTTGTTTTTATTCATCCGCTGGCGGATGGCAATGGGCGAATTTCCCGTTTTCTGGTGAATGATACCCTCCGCCGCGACGGCGTGGTGCCCGAGCCCTTTATTTTACCCGTTTCAGCGGCGATAACGTCCTCGGCGGTGAGGCGGGCCGAGTATGATCGGATTCTTGAGCGTTACTCCCGGCCATTGATGTCGGCTTACCGTGATGCGGTCGATTTCACTCACGAACGCGTGACGTATGCAGATGGTATTGAATCGGACTTTGTTTTTAATGCCTATGACGAGGCGGCACCTGTCTGGCGCTATCCGGACTTGACCGAACAAGCAGAATATCTGTTCGCGATCATTCGCCACACCCTGGAACACGAGATGCACCATCAGGTCGCCTTTCAGAGGGCCTGGTATCGCACACGCGAGGCGATCAAGGATTGGGTTGAAGGCCCTGATGAACACATTGACCGGATGATCCGCGCGATACGCCAGAATGGCCGGGTGAGTGGCAAATTGATGAAGGAATTTCCGGTGCTGGCCCAGGCCGGCATTGCATCTGAATTAGAGCAGGCTGTAGCCGAAGGTTTTGCGGATCTGCAGGATGGGCAGTAGCCAGTTCACTGGCAGGGATGTTGTCATGGTTGAAATCAGCCGCCATGGGGCCACTTCTGGCGTCGCCGGCTCCTGCCACGGACTGACGTTAACTCCGGGGATGAAAACGGGGTCTGACCCCACGGGGTCAGACCCCAACTTCACCCGCCTCAACTCAGTAGGCATCCTGGTTGACTGTTCCAGTCCTCCTCTGTCAGCAAACCCAAGCCATGCCTTATTTTGAGTGATATGCTAATCTGCATCAATCGTATGAAATTTGATGCGGAGTGAGGGTATGGCAACCATACGCAAGACAATCACATTGACCGATCAGCAGGGTGACTGGGTTAAATCTCGGATTGCCAGGGGCGGTTTCACCAACGACAGCGAGTATTTTCGTGATCTGATCCGCCAGGATCAGGCCCGTAATGCGGGGATCGAACAACTACGTGCGGCTCTTGAAGAGGGTGAGCGAAGCGGTATCAGCAACCGCACGCCGCAAGAAATCCGCCAGGCGGCCAGGGAGAGGCTGAAAGCAGATGGCAAGTTACCGGCTCAGTAAAAGAGCTGATCAGGATTTTGAATCTATGTATTTGTTTGGGTTGCTGAATTTTGGCCTGCTTCAGGCGGGCGCTTATGCCGATGGGCTGGAAGAGCGCTTTGAACAGATTGCAGCGCAGCCCGATTTGTATCCGGCCATTGATCACGTTAAGTCTGGGGATGAAAACGGGGTCTGACCCCACGGGGTCAGACCCCAACTTCACCAGGGAGTCTCTGTGACCCATG
>Ga0247720_100401_pt1 | contig 16262 bp, 19 predicted proteins | sample MSEWel2015_12_15_FD_189078 | JGI IMG/M metagenome (GOLD analysis project Ga0247720, IMG submission 189078) | Subsurface sediment microbial communities from gas well in West Virginia, United States - MSEEL Well Study Marcellus 3H_2015_12_15 | ecosystem: Environmental > Terrestrial > Deep...
ATCAAGGGCCCTTTCCCCGCGGGGAAAGGGCCTTTATCTTAACAGCACCGCCATACGGCGGGGCTGGTTGCAAAATTATTACGATGCCCGGGCATCATAAATTTAAAAAGAAATGATAGCTACTATAAGACTATGAAGCAATGCAGGCAATGGTTCTAGAGATAAAGCAGGTGGCTTAAATCCTTTCTCCGGGCCAGGCGCAGGCGCCGGTGGGCCATTTCAATATCGCTGCGGATTCTGTTCAGGGTGGCGGGATCAATACCGGTGGTGCTGGCGATTTCCATGTCCGAAAGGCCCTTTTTCCAGGCCCGGATCAGGCGGGAGACGTTGGTCCTGTACTTACGGGAAAGGCTTTTTACATCAATTTCTTCACCTCTCATCTGGAAGCCTCTCCTTTCTTTTTTCTTTAAAGTTATTTTGACCGCCACCTTACCCGGATATAAGATTAAAGTAATGGCAATGCTTTATGACGCAGGGCAGCTATGTTAAAATAAAGCTGCCAAACCAAAAATTTGACTTATTAACAGGTGAAAACTTTTATGAACCAGCAGGATGCACCCCTGTTGGCAGCCCTTTATGCCCATTGTGCCCGGAATTATGCTCACCTGCACGTGCCCGCGCACCGCCAGGGCCAGGCCATTTTCCCCGAATGGCAGGGAAATAAGGAGATCCTTCAGCTGGATCTCACCGAGTTGCCCGGCCTGGATGATCTGCACCGGCCAGGTGGTGTAATTGCCCGGGCCCAGGCCCTGGCGGCAGAACTTTTCGGTGCCGGGCAGACTTTTTTCCTGATTAACGGCAGCACGGTGGGCATAATGGCGCTGTTGCTGGCCCTGTGCAGCCCCGGGGAGGAGATTCTGCTTCCCCGCAACGCCCACAGGTCCGTGCTGGGAGGGCTGATATTTTCCGGGGCCAGGCCTGTTTTTCTTGAACCTGTAATCCTGGACGAGTTTGGTATAGCTGCCGGGCCTGCTCCCGCAAGTGTTGCCAGGGCCCTGCGTGAACACCCGCAGGCCAGGGGGCTCCTGGTGATCCATCCCACATATTATGGAATTACGGCTGACCTGCCCCGGCTGGTGGAACTGGGCCACGGGCTGGACAGGCCTGTGGTAACCGACGAAGCTCACGGGGTACATTTTCATTTTCACGAGGAATTCCCGCCGGCAGCACTGCTCTGCGGTGTGGATGCCACCGTGCAGAGCATGCATAAAATGGGCGGTTCCCTAACGCAGTCTTCATTCCTGCATCTTAAAGGGAAGAGGATAGATGCCTGGAAAACAGCCCGGGCCTTGAGTCTCCTGCAGAGCAGCAGCCCTTCGTATCTCCTCCTGGCTTCCCTGGACGGAGCCCGCCGGCAGCTGGCCGTGCGGGGCAGGGATATGCTGGAAAGGGCGCTGGACCTGGCCCGGGAAACCAGGCGGGCCCTCTCCCGTTTACCGGGCATAACCGTGCTGGGGGAAGAACACCTGGGCCGTCCGGGGGCCTCCCGCCTGGATCCCACCCGGCTGGTAATTTGTGTGCGGGACCTGGGCCTGACGGGTTTGCAGGCAGCCTGCATTCTGGCCCGGGATTACCGGGTGCAGGTGGAAATGGCCGATTATTATAACCTGGTAGTTGTTATCGGCATAGGCACCACTCCCCGGGACTGCCGCCTTCTTGTCCGCGGCCTGCAGGAAATTGCCTGCCGGGAGCGGGGAAGGCGGGCCCCGGAAATTTATCCGGAGCGGCCGCCGCTTCCCCGGGTCCGGCTTACGCCCCGGGAGGCCTGGCTGGCTTCCAGCCGCTCTTTGCCCCTCAAAGAGTGTGCCGGTCACATTTGTGCCGAACTGGTAAGCGTTTCGCCGCCGGGCATACCGCTGCTTTACCCCGGGGAGGAGATTGGTCCGGAAATGGTGGACTATTTGCAATGGGTGAGAAAACTATCGTTTCCTGTGCATGGCCCTGAAGATCCCGGGCTGGCCAGGTTGCGGGTGGTGGTTTGTTGAAGGGCTTTTTCATCGTTTTTGAAGGTATTGATGGTGCCGGGAAGACAACCCAGGCCCGGCTGCTGGCGGAAGCCCTGATCCGGCGGGGTTACCCGGTGGTACTTACCCGGGAACCCGGGGGTACCCCGCTGGGGGAGAAAATGCGCAACCTTTTACTCGACCCGGCACTGTCTGGCTTGAGCCCCCTGGCCGAAGCCCTGTTTTACGCCGGTGCCCGGGCCGAGCTGGTGGCCAGCATCATCCGGCCTGCTCTGGCCCGGGGCCGGGTGGTAATCAGCGATCGTTATGTGGATTCCAGCCTGGCCTACCAGGGCTACGGGCGCCATCTTGATTTAAGCGAGCTGAAAAAAATTAACGCTCTGGCCACGGGAGGGTTGACGGCGGACCTGACGGTGCTGCTTGACATGCCGCCGGCCGCGGCCCTGGCCCGGCTGGCGGGCAGGGACCGCATAGAAAGGGAAGAACCGGGTTTTTTCGACCGGGTACGCCGGGGCTACCTGCAGCTTGTCCGGCAGGAGCCCGGGCGCTACCTGGTGCTGGACGGGTGCCTGGACTGCAGCGAACTCCACCGGCGGATCTTGAAGGCGGTAGAGGAGAGAATTTAAATGAAACTGGCGGACCTGACAGGACATGAAGAGATAATTCGGGCCCTGCGCCGGGCAGTGGAGCAAAACCGGGCCAGCCATGCCTATTTATTTGCCGGACCGGAAGGTGTGGGTAAAACCACCACGGCCCTGGCTTTTGGGGCTGCCCTGCTGTGCCGGAACCCCGAACAGGGGGATGCCTGCGGCCGGTGCCGGGATTGCCGGCAGGTGGCCGCCCGGAACCACCCCGACCTGCACCGGCTTGTCCCCGAGGGGGCGTCCATCAAGATTGGACAGGTACGGGAAGTATTGCGCCTTATTACCCTTTCTCCTTTCCAGGGGCAGCGGCAGGTATTTGTGGTGGAACAGTCGGATCTGATGACCCAGGAAGCGGCCAACTGCCTTTTAAAGACCCTGGAAGAGCCGCCCGCCGGTACGGTGCTCATTTTAATTTCCGACCGTCCGCATGCTTTGCTGCCCACAATTATTTCCCGCTGCCAGGTTCTTACTTTCCAGCCGCTGCTTCCCGAACAGGTGTCCGTGATCCTGAAGAGAGTAACGGATGCTCCCGATGAAGAAGTGGAACTGCTCTCCCGGCTCTCCGGGGGCTGTCCCGGCCGGGCCGTACGGCTGGCCGGTACGGAAGGCGGTTATTTTGGCCTGCGGCAGAAAATGCTGGATCTGGCGGCAGGTTTAAACCGGGCGTCCCTGGCGGAGGCTTTACAGCTGGCAGCTGCTGTGGCCGGGGATAAGGAAGACGCTTTGACCTGCCTGGAACTTTTCCTGTTATGGTACCGGGATTTGCTGGTCTGTAAGGAAACCGGGACGCCGGAACTGCTTTTCAACCGGGACCTTTTTCCTCTGATCGACAGGGAAGCCCGCATTTATAGCCGCGGCCGCCTGTTGAGGATAATTAAAGAAATTGAAAAGACCAGGGATTCTCTTCTGGCAAATGTTAATACCAGGCTGGCAATGGAAATGCTATTTATGCGCCTGGCTGGCGCCGGTTGATAAACGGCGGTGCCTGGTTGTGCAGGCTGGAATGGAGGGAAAGACATGCCCTACCGGGTTGTAGGGGTTAGATTTAAAAGAGCGGGCAAAATCTACTATTTTGATCCGGGTGAACACCAGCTCAAGCCCGGCGATACGGTTATCGTGGAGACAGCCCGGGGTATAGAAAACGGGCAGGTGGTAATCGGCCCTACCATTGTACCGGATGAAGAGGTGGTCACCCCTTTAAAAAAAGTGATCCGCCGGGCTACGGATGAAGATCTGGAAAAAATAGCCGCAAACAAACAGAAGGAAAAAAAGGCTTTCCATATTTGCCTGGAGAAGATTGCCGCTCACGGCCTGCCCATGAAACTTGTTGATGTGGAACAGACCTTTGATGGGAACAAGATCATTTTCTATTTCACCGCTGAGGGGCGGGTTGACTTCCGGGAACTGGTGAGGGATCTGGCTGCGGTTTTCCGTACCCGCATTGAGCTGCGGCAAATCGGGGTCCGGGATGAGGCAAAAATGATGGGGGGCCTGGGCTGCTGTGGCCGGGAGTTATGCTGCAGTACCTGGTTATGCGATTTTGCCTCCGTTTCTATACGCATGGCCAAGGAGCAGAACCTTTCCCTGAACCCCACCAAGATTTCCGGTATCTGTGGCCGATTGATGTGCTGTTTAAAATATGAAAATGAAATTTATGAAGAGGCCCGGAATGAACATCCCGAAATTGGTGCCCGGGTGCTGACGCCCCAGGGAGAGGGCCGGGTTACGGCGGTAAATATTTTTCGTAAAACCGTAATGGTGGAATTAAAGGAAACCAGGCTCAACAGGGAGTATTCTTTTAACGAGGTAATCACCAGGACGAGGGGTGACCAGTGTGCAGGCTCTGACCGCAATGATCAAGGAAATGGAAGCCAGGATCCAGACGCTGGGGAACGATATGCAGAAGCTGAAAAAGCAGATCCGCCTGCTGATGGAGGAAAATGATAAATTGCGGGAGGAGTTGGCCAGGGCCTACGGGCAGGCAAGCGAGAACATTCCTGCCCGGGAAGGGCTGAAAAACCTGTGGGACCTCTACCAGCAGGGTTTCCATATTTGCAACGTTCACTTTGGCCGCATCCGGACTACGGAATGCCTGTTTTGTGAGGCGTTTTGGGACAGGGAGCGGGAGGGGGGAAGGTGAGCCAGCAGGGAACTCTCTTTCTCTGCGCCACCCCCATCGGCAACCTGGAGGATATTACCCTGCGTGTCCTGCGGGTGCTCCGGGAAGTGGATCTGATTGCCGCGGAGGATACCCGCCGGACCAGGAAGCTCCTGGCCCATTACGATATCCACACCCCGGTGGTCAGCTACCGCGAACATAACCACAGGCAAATGGCCCGTCACCTTTTAAACCTGCTGGCCGGGGGGCAAAAAATTGCCCTGGTTTCCGATGCCGGTATGCCGGGTATTTCCGATCCCGGGGAAGAACTGGTTGCCCTGGTGGTGAGCCAGGGCATTCCGGTGGTACCCCTGCCCGGTCCCAATGCAGCCCTTGCCGCCCTGGTAGCATCCGGTTTGCCTGCTTCATCCTTTTGTTTTGAGGGCTTTCTTCCGGCGGCTGCCGGTGCCCGCCGCCGTAAGCTCCAGGAATTAAAGGGAGAAAAGCGAACCATAATTTTTTACGAAGCTCCCCACCGCCTGGTGGAAAGCCTGTCCGATATGGCGGAAATTTTCGGGGAGAGAAAAATAGCTGTGGCCCGTGAACTGACCAAGAAATTTGAGGAAATATGGCGGGGAACACTGCCCCGGGCGGTGGAATATTTTCGCCTTAACTCTCCCCGGGGCGAGTTTACCCTGGTGGTAGCCGGCGCCGGGGAGGGAAAAACAGCAGGTGCAGAAGACGAGCCCTGGCGGCAGCTTACCCCGGTGGAACATGTTTACCTTCTCCAGTCCCGGGGGATGGATAAGAAGGAAGCTATCCGGGAAGTGGCCCGGCTGCGGGGAATGCCCAGGCGGGAAGTTTACAATCTGGTGGTCCGGAACGCTGGAGAGAATTTAAAAGGGCCGGTGGGTGAATAAAATTCCTCCCGGCCCTCCGCCATGGTCCTTCACAGGTAATATAAGGAATAAAGTATTTATAATTCCTTACATGTTACGTATTCTACATGGCCTTGGCGTTTTCAAACATCTCCATGGCGCAGTTCCGGCACACGAGCTTACCGCGGTAGAGCTGCACGTCCGATGCGTTGCCGCAGAAAACGCAGCCCGGTTCATATTTTTTGAGGATGATTTTTTCGTTATCTACGTAGATTTCCAGGGCGTCCTTTTCATCAATACCCAGCGTCCGCCGCAGCTCAATAGGTATGACCACCCTTCCCAGCTCGTCCACCTTTCTGACAACACCTGTCGATTTCAAAGACTTTCCCTCCCCTTATATATTGCATTAATCGACAAGAAATTATTTTATTATACAAGTAAATGGTACCAAGATACCCAGTTAAAGTCAATAGTTTTTGGTTTTTTTTGTATAAATTTTTTATCTCCAGGGAAAACTTGACAAGTAAGGTCTATTTCAATACAATCAAGTTGTCGGGAAAAGGTGATGAAGGGGAAGAGTAAAGCTGCCAGTACCCGTACAGAGAGCGGGGGTAAGGTGAAAGCCCTGCCGGGGAAGACAGTTTGAACATGGCCCTGGAGCTGCCCGCTGAACGCCCTGAAGGGTTGGGAAAGGGGTCAGTAGGTGGGGCCGGGTTCAGGCACCCGTTATCCATGCCTGCAGTATCGCAGCAGGGGCTTTTGTGCCTTTGCAGCCGTACTGGCCGAGGCCCCGGGCCGTGAGGCCGGGGTGAATCTGGGTGGTACCACGGAAAGACCTCCGTCCCGGTGAAGGGGACGGAGTTTTTTTATAGCGGGGGCGGGCAATGGTGCCCTGATTCCCGCTCGCTCCAGCGCTCCGGGCCGGGCGAAATATTGCCGTTTGCACGGGCGCGCTCCGTTTGCCTCACAGGCCGGACCGGCGCTTGTTTCAGCCTGCAATCAAACTTGAATATCCGGCATACAGGAGGGATCTGTTTTTGCGGAAGACGTTTTACATCACCACACCCATTTATTATCCCAGCGACAACCTGCATATCGGCCATGCCTATACCACCGTGGCCGCCGATACCATGGCCCGGTTCAAGCGCCTTACCGGTTATGACGTCTGGTTTTTAACCGGTTCAGACGAACACGGCCAGAAAATTGAACGTACTGCCCGGGCCAGAGGAATGTCTCCTCAGGAATATGTGGACGGGATTGTGGCCGGTTTTAAGCATTTATGGAAACAGCTGGATATAAGTTATAACGATTTTATCCGTACCACCGAGGAAAGGCACAAGCGGGTGGTTCAGGCCGTTTTTCAGAAGCTTTACGACCAGGGTGACATATACAAGGCCACTTATGAGGGCTGGTACTGCACGCCCTGCGAAACATTCTGGACGGAAAGCCGGCTGGAGGAGGGCAACTGCCCGGACTGCGGCCGCCCGGTGGAACTGGTACAGGAGGAAAGTTATTTCTTCCGCCTCTCCCGTTATGCCGACCGGCTGCTGCAGTATATCGAGGAAAATCCCCATTTCATCCAGCCCGTTTCCCGGCGCAACGAAATGATCAGCTTTATCAAAAGCGGCCTGGAAGATTTATGTGTTTCCCGCACCACCTTCGATTGGGGTATTCCGGTACCCTTCGATCCCAAACACGTGATCTATGTCTGGGTGGATGCCCTTACCAATTATATTTCGGCGCTCGGCTACGGCAGCGAGGATGACAGCCTGTTCCGCAAATTCTGGCCGGCCGATGTCCACCTGGTGGGGAAGGATATCGTCCGTTTCCACAGTATCATCTGGCCCATCATCCTCATGGCCGCGGGCATTGAGCTGCCCCGGCAGGTGGTGGGCCACGGCTGGCTCCTGCTGGAGAGCGGGAAGATGAGCAAATCCAAGGGTAACGTGGTGGATCCCCTGATTTTAATTGATAAATACGGGTCAGATGCCATTCGCTACTACCTGCTCCGGGAAATGCCCTTCGGTGCCGATGCTTACTATTCCGAGGAGGCGCTGGTCCAGCGCATTAATACAGATCTGGCCAATGATCTGGGCAACCTGGTCAGCCGGACCCTGGGGATGATTGAAAAGTACTCCCGGGGGGTTCTGCCGCAACCCGGCCCGGCAGAAGAAGTGGACAGGGATCTGGTTGAGGTAGCTGAACAGACACCGGCAGCAGTGGAAGAGTTGATCGACCGCCGGGAGCTATCCAGCGCCCTGGGCGCTATCTGGAAGCTGGTCAACAGGGCCAATAAGTACGTCGATGAGACGGAGCCCTGGGTTTTAAACCGGGATCCCGCCCGCCGGGAGCGTTTGCATACCGTGCTCTACAACCTGGCGGAAAGCGTGCGCTTTATCGGCGTGCTGGTCACTGCCTTTATGCCCCGTACACCCGGCCGGATCTGGTCCCAGCTGGGCATTGCCGACCGGCCGGAGCTCCATACCTGGGAATCCCTGAGCTGGGGTCGCCTGCCGGCGGGGATCAGGGTGAAGCGGGGGGAAGCCCTCTTCCCGCGCATTGACCTGAAGACCCTGGAAAAGGATAATTAGGCAACCATGTATAAAACGACAGGCAGTAAACATTTTTCAGGACAGGGGATGAGCATGTTTCATCTTATTGACAGCCACGCCCACCTGGATGACAGCAAATTTGAAGACGACCGGGAAGAAGTGCTGGACCGGGCCCGGAGGGAGGGAGTGGTACAAATTATTAATGCCGGTTATGATCTCCCTTCTTCCGCCCGTTCTACAGGCCTGGCTGCAAAATACCCCTGTGTATTTGCCGCCGTGGGTATTCATCCCCATGATGCTGCCGGCCTGCCGGTGGATTACCTCGACCGGCTGCGGGAAATGGCCCGCCAGCAGGGAGTGGTGGCCATCGGGGAGATTGGCCTGGACTATTACCGGGACCTGAGCCCGCGGGACGTGCAGCAGAGGGTTTTCCGGGAGCAGCTGGCCCTGGCCCGGGAACTGGATCTGCCGGTAATCATTCACGACCGGGAAGCCCACGGCGACATCCTGGAAATTCTGCGCAGGGACGGTGTTGGACCGGCGGGGGGAGTAATGCATTGTTTTTCCGGCAGCTGGGAAATGGCCAGGGAATGTATGGCCATGGGGCTGTACATTTCCTTTGCCGGGCCGGTGACCTATCCCAATGCCCGCCGGCCCAGGGAGGTGGCCGCCCGGGTGGACCTGTCGCGCCTGCTGGTGGAAACCGACGCTCCTTACCTCACTCCCCAGGTCAGGAGGGGGAAGCGTAACGAGCCGGCCTATGTTCGCTACGTGGCTGAAGAAATAGCCGCCATAAGAGATATGTCCCTGGAGGAACTGGCCCGGGTGACGACGGAGAATGCCCGGCGGCTGTTCGGGCTGCCTGCAGTGGGTGATATTTGATATTATTCTTGCTGGTGAACAATTAGCTGGGGGGAGAGGTAAATGAGCGAGACCAGAGGGCTGATTCTGGTTTTTACCGGCAACGGTAAGGGTAAAACTACCGCCGCCCTGGGGATGGGCCTGCGGGCCTGGGGGCAGGGGATGAGGGTGCTGGTTCTGCAGTTTATCAAGGGAGGCTGGCACTATGGTGAGCTGAACGTTCCTCCCCGGCTGGGTGAACGTTTTGAAATTCGCCAGCTGGGGGAAGGGTTCACCCGGGCGGGTAACGGTAAAACCATGGAAGATCACCGGGAGGCGGCCCGGCATGCTCTGGAGGAAGCAGGTAAAGAAATCACCGCCGGCAATTTCGACCTGATCATCCTGGATGAAATCCTCTACGCCCTGAAGTTCGGCCTGATAACCCTGGAAGAGGTTATGGCCCTGCTGGACAAAAAGCCGCCCCACCTGCACCTGGTGCTGACCGGCCGGGATGCCCCGCCGGAGATTATCGACCGGGCGGATCTGGTCACTGAAATGAGGGAAGTCAAACACCACTACCGAAAGGGAATCAAAGCCCAGCGGGGGGTTGAGTTTTAAAGAACTGAATTTGAAAATACCCCGCACCCACCCTTTTTGCAGGGTGGGTTTTATGGTAACCAGCACACGGCACCGGCTATTATTTTCGGAAAACGGCTTTACAGATTAAGGGATTAAAAGTAAAATAAAAGACAAATTTTTATTTAATAAAAAACAGGGTGTAGTGACCATGATCATTAATATAATAACGGGTTATCTGGGGAGCGGGAAAACCACCCTTATTCACCACCTGGTCAGCCAGCTGTCCTCCAGTGAACGGGTGGCCGTTCTGGTGGGGGAATTTGGAGAGGTGGGCATTGACGGGGCTCTGCTGGCCCAGGATGCTCCGGATGTACTGGAGCTGGGTTGTGAATGCATATACTGCACCTTGAGTGCTGACCTGGCCAGGCAGATCCCCTATGTGGCCAGCTCCCTTGCACCGGACAGGCTGATCATAGAATATCCGGGAGTGGCAGCGGTTCAGGGGCTGCTGGCGGCGGCAAAGGTAATGGGCCTGCATTTAACGGAACATTGTTTTAGCGTTGTTCATGTTATTGATGCCTGCAACTTTGAGGAGTTGTATACCCGCTCGCCTTTTTTTGCCGAATCTCAAATTTGCCGGGCCAATGTGCTGGTGCTGAATAAGTGCGACCTGGTTCCGGAAAATAAGGTGCGGGCACTGGCCAGGAAAATCAAGGAACTCAATAACCGGGCGCATTTTATTACTGCCCATCACGGACAGGTAAACCCGGCGGAGCTGGAAGTTGTTTCGCAAACCGGGTTTTCTTCTCCCCGGGAGAGGAAGGTGTGCCGGAGACCTCAAAGTGCCGCTGACATTCCCAATTATTATGGTTTTTCGCGCCGGTTTCAGGGCGTATTTTCCAGGACGCGGCTTGTCGCCCTGTTTGAAAACCTGTCCACGACCAGCCTTGGTGAGATCGTGCGGGCCAAGGGCATTTTTAAGTGCGAAGAAGGGTGGATGCGGCTGGATTATCTTCCCTCCCGCACTTCCCTTGAGCCGTTAAAGGGCCGTTTTCACGAAAGCAGGATACTGGTTATCGGTTCCACCCTGGCTGCCGGTAAGCTTACTGCTGCCCTGCTGGATTGCCTGAGTGAAGAATTTCCGGCCCACTGCGAAAGCAGCGGCAACCGGCGCAGAACCTGCCGGCCGGCAGAACTGGCCCACCGGCGTGTGTCGGCCTGCACCGCATCGGATGGTTGTGGTAGTTCTGCCTACCGTTTTGGCCAGAACAAAAAGGAACTGGGTTCGTAAGAAATCCCCCGCAGGGGGTTTTTTATTTTGAAAGCTGCTTGAACCTCCTGCTGCCCCTGTGCTATGATTTCGTAAAAGTTGTGGGCAGAAAGGGATGACGGTATGAGCTTGGGGCAGAAAATCAGGGACTTCCGGAAAGAAAGGGGTATTACGCTGACCGAACTGGCCGGCCAGTTGAAAATATCCCCTTCCTATCTCAGCGCGGTGGAGAGGGAAATCCGCAAGCCTTCCATCCCCATGTTAAAGAGGATCAGCGAGGCGCTCAATGTTTCGGTGAGTTACCTGGTGGGTGATACCGACGATACGGTTACCGGGGAAAAGCTGCGCTTTATGCGGGAAAGCCGCGGCCTTTCCCTCCAGGACCTGGCCGAAATCAGCGAACTGCCTGTATCCTTACTGGAGAAGTTTGAGAACGGCCAGGCCACCCCGGACCTGGAAGATTTGAAGAAATTATCTGAGGCCCTGAATGTGACCCTGCGTTACTTTCTCGACCAGACGGACCGCCCCGACAGCCTGGGCTACCGCCTGCGCAAATTGCGGCAAAAGCAGGGGCTGACTGTGGCCGCCCTGGCGGAAAAGGCCGGGGTATCCCCGGGCCTGTTGAGCCAGATAGAAAACGGGCAGACCACTCCCCTGCTGGACACCCTTGAAAAAATTGCCAGGGTGCTCAATACTTCAGTTAGTTACTTTCTGATGAAACAGGAAGATGTAGAGGATCTTCTGGCCACATTGAATTCCGATATTCTTGAAACTCTGGGAGATCCTAACGTGCAGGCGGTTTTGCGGGCGGTACGGGATTTCAATGCCAGTGAAATCAAATATATCCTTAACTTTATCCAGTTTTTCAAGCAAAACCGCCACCTGCTCTGATACCGGCTGCCGGTCCTTTCGGGGACAAAAATGGACGGTTTATGGATTACCTGTTGTCTATTTCTGGTTTTCCCTTTAGGATATTAAGTAAATAGGTACCTTTAGAGGGTCCGGAGGTGGGGGGCGGGTGCTGGAGGCGGAGCGGGAACGGGAATTGCTGGCCAGGCTGAAAAAAGCGGTGGTGGAGTATAACGAGGGAGACCTCCTGGCCGCCATTGAAGATGCCTTCCGTGAAGGCCTGGATGCCCGCAGGGCCATCTTCGAGGGGCTGGTACCCGGCATGGAGGAGGTCAGCCGCCTCTATGAGGAAGAGGTTTACTACATTCCCGAATTACTCCTTTGTGCCGAGGTATTGTACCGGGGCCTGTCCGTTTTTAAAGAGCATGTGGAAAAGAAGGATCTGGGGATAAAAGGTACGGTAATAATCGGGGTGGTGGAGGGGGATATTCACGATATCGGCAAAAACCTGGTCAAAATGATGCTGGAGGGAGCCGGTTTTGAAGTAATTGACCTGGGACGGGATGTGCCCCTGCACAGCTTTCTTTCCGAGCACCGGAAGGTACGCCCCGATATCGTCTGTCTTTCCACCATGATGACCACCACCCTGGCCGAAATGAAGAAAGTGATTAAGGAACTGCGGAAACGTAACCCCCGGGTAAAAATCATGGTCGGAGGTGCCCCGTTGAGCGATTGCATAGCCAGACGCTGGGGGGTTAGCGGTTACGCTCCCGATGCCCACCTGGCTTTAAAGAAGGCAGTGGAGATCATGCAATCGGTGAAGGAAAACTGTGATGATCGGTAATTTCCCCGCATAATTCCCACAGGGAGTAGAAAAACGAAGAAAAGAGTCGGTAAGTTCTAAATATTCAACCGTAGCGTTGCCCGGGGTTCTGGTATAGAAGACTTATGGGATGGAGGTAGATCAAGCGTGCTTGGCCTGCAAAAGGAGAGGGAACTGCTGAGGCGCCTGCGGGAGGGGGTAATTAACTTTGATGAGGAAGCGGTGGTGGAGGCGGCCAGGGAATGTATAGAGCTGGGCATGGATGCCACCAGGGCCATTTTTGACGGGCTGGTGCCGGGAATTGAAGAAGTGGGCCGACTTTATGAAGAAGAGGTATATTTCATTCCCGAAATGCTTTTGTGCGCTGACGCCCTTTACCGGGGCCTGGCGCTGCTCCGGGAGCACGTGGTTAAAAAAGACGTGGGCGTCAGGGGAAGGGTACTCATCGGGGTGGTGGAAGGTGACATCCATGATATTGGAAAGAACATCGTGAAAATGATGTTTGAAGCTTCCTCCTTCGAGGTTTACGACCTGGGGAGGGATGTTCCCCTGGAAACCTTTGTAAGAGAATATATAAGGCTAAAACCGGATCTGGTTTGCCTGTCGGCCATGATGACCACCACCATGCTCAGGATGAAACCCATTATTGCCAGGCTGAAGGAAGTAAATCCGCAGGTGCGGATTATGGTGGGCGGAGCGCCGGTTACGGAACACGTGGCCGCCCGCTGGGGAGCCGACGGTTATGCTCCCAATGCTTCCCGGGCATTGAAGGCGGCCATCGACCTGCTGGTGGCGGTAAGGAACCACCTGGCGGGTAGTGCGGGGTGAGCTTGAGAATGGCAAAGAGTTCTTTGCATGACCGGAAAACCATTGGGGTTTAAATATTGACCTTTTGCCGGGCATTAATTGCCGTTAATCGCACGGAAATTTACATGGAGCAGTAATCCTGGTAAAATGAAGCAAAGCTTTTTTCTGCCTTATGTTTAGCCAAAGCGCATTTAAATTTTACACGATTAAACTCCTTTTTTACGATGCCCCTTGAATAAGGAGGTGAAATATTATTTCAGCAGATTATAAACACAGGGGGTGAATTGTTTTAAAATTTAAAATTCACAAACGTCTCTCGAGTTTAATTTTTTAATATGGGGGGTAGGTTATGGCGAAGCAGATGCTGATTGATGCCATCCGGGGAAAGAGAACCCCGAGAGCGCCGTGGGTTCCTTATGCCGGCGTCCACTGTGCTTTTGTTATTGGCGAACCGGCGGATAAATTCCTAAAGGATCCGCAACTGCTTGCCAAAGGCGTTGTGGAAACGGCCAGGAAGTACAAGGCCGACGGGATCCCCCTGGTTTTCGATCTTTCCGTGGAATCGGAATCCATGGGATTGGAAATCAAATACTGGAAGGATAACGTTCCATCGGTTCAGTCCCACCCCTTGTCCGACAAGACCGTGGAAGAGGCCGGCCTGAAGGTTCCCGGTCCCAGCGACGGTCGCTGGCCGGTGCTTTTTGAGGCCGCCAGGATTGCCAAACCCCAGCTGGACGAGCTTGATTGTGCCTTAATTGGACTTGCCTGCGGGCCGCTCACCCTGGCCAGCCACCTGGCCGGTGTGCGTATTTTTACCGACGTGGTCAAGAACAAGGAAAAAGCGCATCATGTATTAAAGTTCTGTGCCCAGGTGGTAAAAAAATCGGTCGAAATGTACTGTGACATGGATTGCGACATTATTGCTATCGTTGACCCGGTGGCTTCCCAGATTCGGGATGCCACATTCAAGGAGTTTGTTCACCCCTATTGCCAGGATGCCATCGCCGTTATTCACGAAAGGGGAAAGACATCCAGCTTCTTTATCTGCGGCGACGCCACAAAAGTGCTGGAGTCCGTTTGTCAGATTGGTACCCACGGATTTGCCATTGACGAGCAGTTGAACCTGACTTTTGTGCGGGACCTGGCCAGGAAATATGGGGTTGGTTTTGGCGGCAACCTGAAACTTACACTGGCCCTTTCACTGGGGATTATTTCGCCCCGGGAAGACGCCATTGTCAGCCTGGCTGCCGGTGGTACGCACGGTTATGTATTCGCCCCCGGGTGAGATATGCCCTATGATGTTCCGTTGGAACACATAGAGCAGGTTCTGGAGGCCAGGGAATGGTTTGAAAAGTACTATGCCAAGTATCCCGAGTCCTGGTAAAGGGGGGTAGAATATGTCCGAGCGGAAAATCAAGATTGATGTGCTTACCCTGGACAGCGTGCAGTGCGCCGCCTGTGGCTACATGATGGAGTCCATAGCGGCCATGCCCCCCGATGTACAGGAGATGATCGAATACAAAGAATGGTCCATTAAAAACCAGTCCGGCATTCAGAAGTTTCTGGAGCTCAATGGCCGCGTTCTGCCCACCATCTGCATTGAAGGCGATCTGGTTTTCGAGAGCGTTATCCCCCAGTATGAAGAACTGATTGATGAACTGGCCAAAAGGGCTCCCACCCCCGAGATGCGCGAGCGTATACTGTCCTTGCGCGATAAAGGCTTTGATTTTGATCGGATCAAAGAGAACCTGGAGAAAGCGGGCGCCGGTCAGCATACCAGAAGGGATTCCGCTGTGGAATGAAGTCACTGCGCCTGGAGCTGATTTACGCAGGGGATCACAACCTTTCCTGCTACTATGCTGCAAAGGTGGTGGAGGCTGTGGTCCCCTTTTTCCCCAACTTGCTTGAGTGGGAAAAGGTATATATCAGGCAAAAAGAAGGCGCCCGGAGGTTTTACGAGCTCTCCGTTTCGCTATTCGGGGAAGACAACGTCAGGAAATACCATTACCATGCCCCCATTCCTTCCATCTTTATTAACGGTGAACTGGTGTGCGACCGTATTCCGTCGGTGGAAGAACTGAAAGACATTATCGAGTGGGTGTTAAGACGTGCAGGGGATGGGGCGCAACAACTTGGGGGGAGCCCACGTGAAGATTGATCCAAAAATTGAGTCCATTTTGAATAAGGCGCTGGCGGGAAAAGAAATAAACAGAGAGGAAGCAGTAGAACTGGTTAAAATAAATGAACATTCGTACGAAATGTACGCTCTTATGTCGGTGGCCAACACCTTAACACGGAGGCAATTTGGTAACAAGGGGGAAATATTTGCTCAAGTAGGTATAAACGTATGGCCCTGCCCCAGAAATTGCGGTTTCTGTTCATTTGGGGCAGATTGGAATGTGATTGAGTCACGTGTGGAACTCAGTCTCGAGGAGGTTGTTGAAAGGGTGTTGATTGTCAATAGAATTGACCCACTATGTGCAAATAAAATTGACCCACTGGAGAACAAAAATAACCAGCATTGATCCCCCTGATGAGACGAAAATTTTGCCTGGCTCGCTTCGCTCGGCCTTGACAGGAACCGGCAGCAGCCGGTGCAGGAATACACGGGCGAGGCGACGGCGATGGGGAGCATGATGGGGGTAAGGAACCGCCTCGCTCCAATCCATTGTACCGGCTGCTTCCACCTGTCAAGGCAGGCAAAATTTTCGCATTTCAAAGGGGAGCTCAGCTCAAGCTCAAAAGAGCATGAAGTTATGGTTTTCCATATTAACGGTTGCTTGCTGCTTTCAGCTTACCTTTAAGCCTGTAGCTTGTCCCGTTGATATAAAATATCCGTAAGCGTAAAATAAACCCCACCTTGCAATCAGGTGGGGACATAATCTGGCTTATTTATTAGCCCTGCAGACAGGGGGCAGCGAATCGGACCAGGGGAGTAACTGATCCAGGGCGTTACTG
>Ga0247720_100402_pt1 | contig 16232 bp, 12 predicted proteins | sample MSEWel2015_12_15_FD_189078 | JGI IMG/M metagenome (GOLD analysis project Ga0247720, IMG submission 189078) | Subsurface sediment microbial communities from gas well in West Virginia, United States - MSEEL Well Study Marcellus 3H_2015_12_15 | ecosystem: Environmental > Terrestrial > Deep...
TTTAATTCCGTTTTGTTCTCCATGGTTTTGCCAGAGCCTGATTTTCACCAAAGGTAATCACCTCGCAGGCAGAGGTTTACTTTAAATTATACGCCTGCCTGGAGGGAACATTGACCTCTTGGAAGCAACCGGTTTTTACAGGTTATTATTCCCAGATTTATTTTTAAAGATATCAAAGCTATTTTCTTGCCTCCCGCGCTTTTTCCTGCTGAAATATGTCACTTTTGAGGTAAAGGAGGGTTTGGTTCCTGCGGTATCGAAATAGTTAGCATTTCGGTTCAACATTTATTTTTCTTGGAGGGAGATACTTTATTTGATTGTTTACAGGCGTATTTTGCCGTTGCGTACCAGGTTGGCCATTTTATCTTATGTGTCGGTGCTGGTGGCCATCATGGTAGCCGTTATATTTATGGGATTTAAAGTTTCCCATTTAATTGAAAAGGAGATGGGGAGACGTGCCCTGGCCATTGCCAGGACCCTTGCTCAGATGGAGGTTATACAAAATAACGTGGGGCATATCGGCGGTGCTGATGTTATTCAACCTCTGGCTGAAAAAATCAGGCTGGCTACAGGGGTGGAATATATTGTCGTAGTAGATATGAACGGAATTCGTTACTCTCATCCGGTAGCGGAACGCATAGGGGGTAAGTTTTCGGGTGGAGACCTTGGCCGGGCTCTATCCGGCCAGGAATATATCACCCGTACCGCCGGCATAAGGGGTCCCGCCGTTCGTGCTTTTTCTCCCATAAAAACGGATGAGGGCACGCGACAGGTTGGGGTGGTGGTAGTAGGAATTATTACTCCTACCTTTGCTCAACTTTATCAGGCTATCCAGGCTCAACTTTATCCTTCCCTGGCCGTAGGTTTGCTGGTAGGCTTGCTCGGTTCTCTTTACCTGGCCAGCAGGATTAAGGGAGCCATGTTCGCTCTCGAGCCCGAGGAAATTGCCCGTATTTTGGAAGAACGCACGGCCATGTTGCAGGCTATGGGCGAGGGAATCGTAGCTGTGGACAGGAACTTGCATATTACTGTGATTAACGAAGAAGCCAAGCGCTTATTGGGCCTGGATGATAATGTGGTGGGCCGGACCGTCGACGAGGTGCTCCCATCCAGTTTTTTGTCCCGGGTATTGCAAACAGGACAGCCTGAGTTTAACCAGGAACAGGTTTTAAATAATAATACTATCGTTATTGTTAATCAGGTACCGGTGAAGGTGAAAGGGGAAGTTGTGGGAGCCCTGATTTCTTTCAGGGATCGTACAGAAATGCACCGGCTGGCTGAAGAGTTAACCGGTGTAAAATCATTTGTAGAGGCTCTCCGGGTACAGAACCATGAGTATCTAAATCGTCTGCATACCATTGCCGGATTACTCCAGTTAAACCGGGTACAGGAAGCAATAGACTTTATATTTGCAGTTACTGAAGAGCAACAGGAGCTCACCCGATTGTTGACCAAAAACATTTGTGATTACAGTATAGCCGGGTTATTACTGGGTAAGTACAGCCGGGCAAAGGAGCTAAAGGTAGACCTTCTTATTGATCGTTCCTGCCGGTTGTTGAGGTTACCGTCCCGTATGGATGCTGCTGCCCTTGGGGTTGTGCTGGGCAACCTTCTGGAAAATGCCCTCGATGCCGTCCGGGACATGGAACCTTCCCGCAGGCGAGTGGAATTAGAAATGAGTGAAGATTCAGGGGAGTTGATGATTATGATACGGGATTGGGGAGCAGGTATACCGGAGCATCTGCAGGATCGGGTTTTCGAGCAGGGATTTTCAACCAAAGGAGCCGGGCGTGGAATAGGTCTCTACCTGGTTAAAAAGCATGTTGATACTGCCGGGGGGAAAATTACCATCCATTCCCGGCCGGGAGAAGGAACCACCGTTATGGTTCGTATTCCATTCTTTCAAAAGTAATATTTTGAAAGACTTTTCCGTGAAGGTAACTTACGGGGGGTTAACGTGTGGGCATCATTGATGTGCTGATTGTAGAGGATGATCCAATGGTAGTGGAAGTAAACCAGGGTTTTGTCAATGCCGTACCCGGTTTTAAAGTGGTAGGTGTAGCCCGTACAGGAAAAGAAGCGGTAAGGCTGGCAGCCCGGTTAAAACCTGCCCTGACCCTTTTAGATGTTTACCTGCCGGATATGAGCGGTTTAGCTGCCCTGCAGGAAATTCGCCGGCTTGGTTTACCTACCGATGTAATGCTGGTAACGGCGGCTCAAGATGCAGAAACCATAAAAAATGCTTTCCGTTATGGAGCGGTGGATTATATCATCAAACCATTCAAATTTAACCGCTTGAGAAGCGCCCTCGAGAATTTTGCATTTTTATATAATCGTTTAAATAAAAAAGCCCAGCTGGAGCAGGATGATATTGATCGACTGGCCCGGAGAAGAGCGGTGGCAGCTACTGAAGAGACGGCCGAAGGGATGCCAAAGGGTTTGAATGAAGTTACCTTAAAACAGGTTTTGCTTTTACTTATAAAGGAAGAAGCATCCCTATCAGCTGAAGAGGTGGCCGCTGCCCTGGGCCTGGCCAGGGTAACAGCCCGCCGGTATCTGGAATATTTATATCAGCTTGGTAAAGTAACGGTGGAACTTCAATACGGTTCGGTGGGGCGTCCTATAAAAAGATATAAGATAGTTTAACTGGAGAACATAAAGACCAAAATTAACTTTATGGCCTTAATATTGCGGATTTATAGTGTCAAGGGTAGAATTAAGTCTAGATGTCAGAAAACTGGGGCAATTAAAATATTACTGAATTGGATTGCCTCCCGGGGTTACCCCGTAAAGGAGGTTGCAGTGGTTAGCCATGCATGTTTGGGCTAGGAAATGGTTGTTGTTTCTTTTTGCTATGGTCCTGATCGTCACAGGATGCGACCGGCGGGGGCCCGATGGGGAACAAGTGGATCCCCGGGAAAAAATTGTTATAAAGTTTTCTCACGTTGTGGCAGAGGATACTCCAAAAGGACAGGCAGCCCTGCGGTTTGCCCGGCTGGTAGAGGAGCGGACCGGGGGGCGGGTAGAGGTTCAGGTTTTTCCCAACTCGGTGCTCTACAAGGATGGAGAGGAACTGGACGCCCTGCAGAAAGGTGCGGTCCAGATCATTGCTCCTACCACATCCAAATTAAGCAGCCTGGCTCCCCAGTGGCAGCTGCTGGATTTGCCATATCTTTTTGAGAATGAAGAACAGGTGCACAGGGCGCTGGATGGAGAAATAGGCAAGAAATTATTTGCTACTCTGGAGTCTCATAACATTCATCCTCTAGCCTTCTGGGACAACGGATTCAAACAAATGACCAACAGCAGGAGGCCCCTGGTATATCCCGGGGATTTTACCGGTCTTACTTTCCGCGTAATGATCAACAGCCAGGTGCTGGAAGAGCAGTTCCGTGAACTGGGTGCAGACGCTACCCAGATGCCCTTTAGTGATGTTTACGATGCCTTGTCCAGAAATCAGGTGGATGGCCAGGAAAATACCATGTCCAACATTTATTCCCAGCGCTTTTACCAGGTTCAGCCCTATCTGACGGTAAGTAATCACGGTTATATGGGTTATGTGGTGCTGATGAACGCTACCTTTTGGCGTTCATTACCCCCGGATATTCGTGAAATTATCGAGGAGACCATGGCCGAAGTGACCCGGTGGGAACGGGAGCAGGCGGCGCGCTTAAATGACAAAAACTTTGAACAAATTAAGGAGTCAGGAAAGGTCCAGGTGCATATTCTGACCGCGGAAGAAAAGGCAAAGTGGCAGGCGGTCCTGGAACCCCTTTATGAAGAATTTAGATCAGTGATTGGTGCCGAGTTGCTGGATGAAGCGTTTCGTTTGAAGAATTCCCGTACCGGTGGTTATTGATTATTGAAAGGGCTTTGGTTTGGCTTTGGTTTATTTTTATTAAATTATAAAGAAAGGAGGGTATGGGTATTTATAAAGGAAAAAATTAGCAGGTTTAATGTTTAGAAGTTTTCAAGTTGAGTGACTAGTAAAAATTATAAGGGGGTCAAATAATATGAAAAAGCTGTGGCAAGTCCTTCTCGTGGGTCTTTTAGCTTTAGGATTGGTAGTTTTTGCTGCTGGTTGTGGCGGAGAAAAACAGAGCTCCCAGAAGGCTGGGGGAAATGAGCCCATTGTGGTCAAGTTTTCCCACGTGGTGGCTGAAAGCACACCAAAAGGACAGGCAGCCTTAAAATTTAAGGAACTGCTGGAGAGCAAGTCCAACGGCCAGTTCAAGGTGGAAGTTTACCCCTCCTCCCAGCTTTACGGTGATAAGGAAGAGCTCGAAGCTTTGAGGGCCAACAACGTGCAGCTCATTGCCCCTTCAGTGACTAAACTGGTGGGTTTCAATCCGGCCTTCCAGCTGGTAGACATGCCCTTTCTGTTTGAGAGCGACGAGGCTGCCTACAAGTTTTACGATGGGGAATACGGCCAGAAACTGCTCCATTCCCTAGAGCCCCAGGGTATGCTGGGCCTGGCCTGGTGGCCCAACGGCTCCAAGCACTTCACCAACAGCAAGCGGCCCCTGAAGAGGCCGGAAGACTTCAAAGGGTTGAAGTTCCGAACCCAGAGCGGTGGCGTGCTGGACGAGCAGTTTAAGGCATTAGGTGCCGGTTCCCAGACTATAGCTTTTGGTGAAGTTTATGTGGCCCTGCAGAACGGTACCGTGGACGGTCAGGAAAACACTTTCAATAACATTGATACACAGAAGTATGCCGAGGTGCAAAAGTATCTCACCGTTTCCGGCCACGGCCGTCTGGATTATGTGGTGCTTACCAACACCACCTTCTGGAACAGCCTGACGGAGGAACAAAAAGAGCTCTTTATGGAATGCATGAAAGAGACCACCGAATATGAACGCCAGCTGTGCGACGAACTGAACCGGCAGAGCTTTGAGAACTTGAAGAAAAGCGGAAAGTTAGAAATATACACCCTGACCGATGCGGACCGCCAGGCCTTTATTAAAGCCATGAAGCCGGTATATGACAAATATACCGATAAGATCGGCAGGGAGTACATTGAAGCGGCCCGGAACACCAAATAAAAATTTTGCCGGGGACGGGCCGGTATGAAGGTTCGGCCCGTCCCTCCTTTTGATACTTATTTCGTCAAAGTTTGACTATTTATGACAATAAGGCCCATGACTCAAGATGCCATTAGTATACATTTTGCACTTGAAGGGGGTCAAGATTATGGAACGATTAAAGAAAGCCTATACGGCCTTTGAGGATTACTTTACCGGGGGACTTTTGTTCATCGGCCTCACTCTGGTTTTTATTAATGTCTGTTTGCGTTACTTCTGGGGGCGACCTCTTTCCCTTCTGGACGAATTTTCCATATATTTTGTGGTCTGGGGAACTTTGTGCGGTATTGCCGTGGCTTTGAGAAATGACCACCATATTAAAGTGGAAATGTTTTTCAGACTGCTACCTCTTGAAATCCGCCACAAGGTCAGTATTTTAGCCCACCTGATCGGGGTAGGTTTCGCTTTGTTTTACACCTTTTACGGGTTTCAGCTGGTGTACACTTATGTCGTGTCCGGACAGCGTTCCGCCGACAGCCAGTTTCCTTTATGGATTGTCAACCTGGTTTTACCCATTAGTGGCATCATGTTCACAGGAAGATTTTTAGAAAAGCTCTTTTTCCATTTTAAAAACGGCGGTCGGGATTGGATGTCCGCACAGGATAAAAAAACGGATCAGATTAATTAAATGACAAGTAGAAAGGGGTGCCACCGTTGGAAACGGCGTTGTTGTTTTTTATATTCGTGCTGCTTTTCCTGATTAACGTTCCCGTTGCCATCAGCCTGGCCGTGGCTGCTCTTATTGTTCTGGCCACTACCACCGACTTCACCATGTACATGATTGTCCAGCGCATGTTTGCCTCTCTGCTGTCCCCGCCCCTCATGGCCATTCCAGCCTTTGTCTTTGCCGGGGTACTCATGTCACACGGCGGTATTGCCAGGTACCTTATTGCGGCCCTGCGCAGCTGGTTCGGTCACCTGCCTGGGGGGTTGTCGGTGGTCACCATCCTCGCCTGCGCCATTTTTGCCGCCATTTCCGGCTCCAGCCCGGCCACGGCGGCAGCCATCGGTTCCATTATGCTTCCGGCGATGATTGAAGGGGGTTACGACAAGCGCTACGCCATGGGGCTCATAGCTGCTTCGGGTACGCTGGGCATTCTCATTCCGCCCAGTGTGACCATGGTGGTTTACGGTATCGTCACGGAAGAATCCATCGGTAAGCTATTTATGGGAGGACTTCTACCCGGTCTTTTCCTGGCCAGCATGCTGATTATCTTTGCCATGGTATATGCCAGGGTTAAGGGCTACGGTCGGGGAAAACCGGCTTCCTGGCAGGAACGCTGGACGACCACCATCAAGGCCCTGCCCGGTGCCTTTTTACCCGTTTTCATTCTGGGAAGCATTTATCTGGGCATAGTTACCCCCACAGAAGCGGCCGTGCTTTCCGTATTTTATACCATTATCGTTTCCGTTTTCATTTACCGGGAGTTAAAGCTGCCGGATATCCGCAAAGTATTCCAAGAAGCCATCAATATTTCATCCATGATTTATCTGATTATTGCTGCAGCCATGGTTTTCGCCCTGTTCCTCACCTCAGAACAGGTGCCCAACCAGGTGGCCGAATGGATCGCCCGAAACAACCTGCATAAATATGCCTTCGTTTTCGCCACCAACCTTATGTTCTTTATCATGGGCACTTTCCTGGAAGCCGTTTCAATTACCCTAATTACTTTGCCAATTCTGCTGCCCATCATTAAACAGTTGAATATCGACCTCATCCATTACGCTGTGGTGATGACGGTGAACATGGAACTGGCCATGATCACCCCGCCGGTAGGCCTGAACCTCTTTGTGGTTTCGGCCATGGCTAAAGCGCGGGTCGAAGAGGTAATCAGGGGCGTGCTGCCCTTCATCCTGCTTCTTCTTCTGGGACTGGTTATCTTCATCTTTTGGGAAGACATTTCCCTGTACATTCCGCGGGTACTCATGGAACGTTAACCCCGGGAGGGGGAAGTATGAAAAGCTTATTCAGCGCCCTTAGTGGAGCACTGGGCATGATTGCCCGGCTGACCGGAGGCTATGCCACGGTCATCGATCTGCACACCGGCAGTTATAAAACCGTGGATGCGGTGGGGCAGGAAGTCCATTACCCCCTTGAAAACTACGAAGGCTTAGAGGAAGCCAGGAAGTGCTTCCGCCCCCTACTGGTGACTTCCCGCAGGGAAGAAGGGGTATTGCACCTCTTCCTGCCCCTGGGGAATTGCCTGCTGGCCATGAACAACGTACTCCGGGCCCGCCGGGAGGTGGATTTGAAGGCCATCTTCCGGGAGGCCCTCCCCCTGATTGCCCGGGTGGCCGGGGGGGAGGCGGTACTGTTTGATCAATGGGGTATCCGTTTTTTTACCGTTGATTCTGACGGAAAAGAATCCGACAGAGGCATTGGGGAACTAACTTACCTGGGCAGGCAGGCCATGGAACTGGGACGGCCGGTTATTGGGCCGTCCCTTCTGGAGGACGGGGCCATGGCCGTACGTATTCCCGTAACTGCTGAATTCGGACTTGGTTTTAACAATGTCCTGGCCGTAAAACAAAAAAAAATGCTGGCTACTACCAGCCGGCGACAATACCCCCGTTATACCTTCGACCATATCGTCGGTACCAGCCGGGCCATTCAGCATTGCATCCGCCAGGCCCGCCAGGTTGCGGTAACCAGCTCCACCGTACTGCTCTATGGAGAGACGGGCACAGGGAAGGAACTCTTCGCCCAGTCCATTCACCATGCCAGCCAGCGGTCCGGAGGTCCCTTTGTGGCCATCAACTGCGGGGCCATTCCGGCAAGCCTGGTGGAAAGCCAGCTCTTTGGTTATGAAGCCGGAGCTTTTACCGGCGCCCGCCGGGAGGGCCAGCCGGGTGTTTTTGAACTGGCCGACGGCGGTACCCTGTTCTTGGATGAGATCAGCGAAATGGATCTGGAACTGCAGTCCCGGTTACTGCGGGTCCTGCAGGAAAGGGAGGTCATGCGTATCGGGGGGAAAAAACCCGTCCCCGTGGATGTGCGGGTAATTGCTTCCACCAACAAGGACCTGTGGCATATGGTGGCCAGCGGTAAGTTCCGGCAGGACCTGTTTTACCGCCTCAACGTGGTAGACCTGCGCATCCCCCCCCTGCGGGAAAGGGCGGAAGACATTCCCCTGCTGGTGCGGCACTTTATCAAACAGTTCCGGAACACCTTCGGTACTTTTGTGCGGGATATTTCTCCTGAGGCCCTGGAATGCCTGATGGCTTACAGCTGGCCGGGCAATGTTAGGGAGCTGCAGAACTGCATCGAAAGAATTATGAACCTGGCCACCCACGAAATAATCCTGCCCCAAGATCTTCCCGCCCTCATTCGCAACTGCGCCCGCCGGTTGCCGAAAAAATCTGCCAGTGGCCCCCATTCCGGACAGATGGCACCTGTTCCCCCGTATGACAACAATCCATTCGCAGGGCAGGGCGGTAATAAAGGTGAATCGCCTTGTGCAGGAAAACCAGGCTCCTGCGAGTTGAAGGGCACCACCCAAGCTTTGGAACGTTCCATTATCCTGCGGGTGCTGGAGGAAACGGGCTACCACCGTCGACGGGCGGCCGAGAGACTGGGAATCAGCACCACCACCTTGTGGCGCAAGATGAAGCGGCTGGGTTTACTTCCTGGAAAAGCGCGGGTTTCCGTATGAAATTTTTGTTTTTCCTCCCCTTCCTTTACGGCCATGGCCTGATCAGGGCTATGGTATTTCATATTTGCAACAGGTTGGACTTTGCATAATTACAAAAACATTTCATGATTGAAATATCTGAGCACTTTTAAACCGGTGGTTTCCCGCAACCGGCTGCAGTTCAGGGTTCACTGCTGTCCTCAATTTGCTGGTACGAACTTTGCTTGCTTGTGCAGGCAGGAGGTGAGGTGCATGGATAGGCCGTTACGCAGTTTTCTTTTTGCTCCCGCTACCGACTTGCGCAAGGTGGAGAAGGCCTTATCCCTGGAGGCCGATGCAGTGATCCTGGATCTGGAAGATGCCGTGGCGGTATCGGAAAAAGTCCTCGCCCGCAGCCTGGTCGTGGATATTCTGGGTCGGGCCAGCAGGAAAAGCATCTATGTCCGGGTAAACGGGGCCAGCACCCGGTGGCTTGTGGGCGACCTGATGGCGGTGGTCGGGGGGCGACCGGCGGGTATTGTGCTGCCCAAGGCTGAAGACGCCGAGGAAGTCAGGCGAGTGGACTGGCTCATGGGTCAGCTGGAAAGGGAATACGGCTTACCGGCCGGTGAAATGGAACTTATTCCCCTGGTGGAAACGGCACGGGGAGTGATGAATGCCTACGGGGTGGCCGCCAGTTGCCCGCGGGTAAAGCGCCTGGCATTCGGAGCCATCGATTATACTCTGGACATCGGCACATCGCTAACCGCCCAAGGTATGGAAATCTTCTACGCGCGCTCTCGTCTGGTGGTAGCCAGCCGTGCGGCGGGTATTGAAGGACCTATTGACACAGTTTACCCAAACATTAAAGACGAAGAAGGACTGGCTGCGGAATGCCGCCTGGTACGCAGTCTGGGTTTTGTCGGCAAGCTGGTAATCCACCCGGCACAACTGGGACCGGTAAACGAAATCTTTTCTCCCACACCCGGGGAAATTGATTACGCGGCCAGAGTGGCTCGGGCTTTCGCCCGGGCCGAAGCCGAAGGTATTGCGGCAGTGCAGCTGGATGGTAAATTTATTGACTACCCCGTAGCAGCCTGGGCCAGGAGGACGCTGGCCATAGCCCGGGCTCTGGGTCTAACAGGAGAAAAAGGTTCGGAAGAACAGGAAGCTTGAGGGGGGGAAAACATTGGGTCGTCTGCTGGAACATCACAGCAAGCAGCTGTTCAAGGAAATGGGCATAGCGGTGCCCCGTTACGAGGTGGCCACCAGCGGGGAAGAAGCCAGGGAAGCCGCCGGGCGCATAGGTAAGCCGGTGGTCATCAAGGCGCTGGTACCCGTGGGCAAACGGGGTAAGGCCGGAGCCATCAAATTTGCCGACACACCCCGGGAAGCAGCTTTGAGGGCGGCAGAATTGCTGGGCATGACGGTGCGGCATTTCCCTGTGGAAAAGGTGCTGGTGGAAGAAAAACTGGACGTGGCCCGGGAATGGTATCTTTCTGTTACCTACGACAAAAACAAAAAATTACCGGTAATCATCGCCAGCACCAGGGGCGGGGTCGAGGTGGAGGAATTGAGCCGCTCCCACCCGGACGAAATAGTGGTCTGCCAGGTTGATCCCCTGGAAGGTTTACCGGGCTTCCGGGCCAGGGAAATCTGGGCAGACCTGGGGGTTGGAGGTAAACTCCTGGGTGCCGCCGGGGCGCTCCTAAGCAAACTCTATGCCGCTTTTGACCGGTATGACGCCTACCTTCTGGAGGTCAATCCGCTGGTGGTAACTACCGGGGGAGAGCTGGTAGCCGCGGCGGCAGTGATGAGCGTGGATGACAGTGCCATGTACCGCCAGCCCCGCCTGGCGGACATGGTCCAGTTGGGCAGCGAGCGGGCCTGGCGTCCTCTCACGGACCTGGAGAAGAAAATGGTGGAGGTAAATGAGTCCGACCCCTACCGGGGTACGGCCCGCTATACCGAGATGCCCGGCGGGGATATTGGATTCATGTGCGGTGGCGGTGGTGGAAGTTTATTGTGCTTCGACACCCTGGTGTCCCTGGGTGGCCGGCCGGCCAATTACTCCGAAGTAGGAGGTAATCCGCCGGAAGAAAAAGTATACGGGCTGACCAAAGGGATACTTTCCAAGCCTGGAGTTAAAGGGTTATTTGTCGCTCATAACATTACCAACAATACGCAGGTGGATGTGCTGGCCCGGGGGGTTATCCGGGCCTTGAAGGAGCTAAACATTAACCCGGCTACTTTTCCGGTGGTGGTGCGGGAAGCCGGGGTTAATGATGCCGTAGCCCGGGAGCTCTTTACGGCAGCCGGGGTGGAGTATTACGGTGATGAGGTAACTCTCACCGAAGCCTGCGCCCGGATGGTGGCCCGCATGAAGGAAGTTTACGGGGAAGGGGGACGGCCATAAATGGGTATTCTCATTGATCGCCATTCCCGCATTGTGATCCAGGGGATCACCGGCCGGGAGGCCAGTATGGTCACCAAACATACCCTGGCTTACGGTACCCGTATCGTGGCCGGGGTGACACCGGGAAAAGGAGGGCAGGAGGTCTACGGCGTGCCGGTGTACGACACCTTAAAGGCGGCCTGCCGGGAACATCAACCTGATACATCCCTGATCTACGTCCCTCCCGCCTTTGTTTACGATGCCGTGGCTGAGGCGGTGGCCAACGGGATCAAGCTGATTCTTATTCCCACCGAAAACGTCCCGCAAAAAGATGCGGTAAAGTTCTTGGCTCTGGCCCGCCGGGCCGGGGTGCGGGTGATCGGCCCCAATTCCGTGGGCATGATCAATCCCGGAGAACGGGTAAAAGTGGGGGCCATCGGGGGGGATAATGTGGAGCGCTGCTTTGTGCCCGGCCCGGTGGGAGTGATTTCCAGAAGCGGCGGAATGACTGCCGAAACCTCCTGGATGATCAAGCGTGCCGGTTACGGGGTGAGCACCAGTATCAGCATTGGCGGGGATGCCTTGATCGGCAGCACCATTAAAGACCTGCTGGCTCTTTTTGAAGCCGATCCGCAAACCCGCGCCGTGGTCGTTTTTTCCGAACCGGGTACTTCCCAGGAAGAGGAAGCGGCGGCTTTCATCCGGGAAAAAGGTTTTACCAAGCCGCTAGTTGCTTATATTGCCGGCCGCTTTACGGAGGATATGCCCGAAGGGACTGTTTTTGGACACGCGGCTGCTCTGATTTCCGGCAATTATGGCCGTCCTTCCATCAAGGCGGCCAGGTTGAGGGAAGCCGGCGCTTATGTGCTGGACAATTTTGATGACCTGATTCCCACTTTAAAGCAGATCTTGGGATAAGGACGAAAGAATCTCGGGGTAAGAAAGCAAGGTGATTTCCTATGTTATCCCATCAGTTGGCCGATTTTATAGGCCAGCTCAAATATGATGTACTTCCTGTGACCACAGTGCATATGGCCAAACTGGCTTTCCTGGACTGGCTGGGTTCGGCGGCAGCAGGTGGCCTGCAGGCGCCTGCCCAAAAAGTTCAGGCGGTCGTCAAACAGCAGGGGGGCTCTCCCCAGGCCACCCTGCTGGCCACCGGGGAGAAGATCTCCTGTCTTAATGCAGCCCTGGCCAACGGCGTTGCTTCCCATATCATGGAGCTGGATGATGTACACCGGGCGGCCATCATCCATGCCGGGGCGGCAGTAATACCTGCTGCCCTGGCCGTGGCGGAGATGGTCAGGGCGAGCGGCCGCCAGTTGCTGGAGGCCATTGTGGTGGGATATGAAGTGGCCATCCGGGTTGGCGAAGCCGTTATCCCGTCACACTATTATTTCTGGCACACCACCGGTACCTGCGGTACCTTTGGTGCGGCGGCTGCAACTGGAAAGCTTTGGGGATTAAATAGAGAACAGCTGGTCTGGGCCCTGGGCAACGCCGGTACCCAGGCTGCCGGATTGTGGGAATTTCTGACCGACGGGGCCATGTCCAAACACCTTCACCCGGGTAAGGCCGCCCAGAACGGCCTGCTGGCCGCTTTGCTGGCCAGAGAAGGTTTTACCGGAGCATTGCGTATTCTGGAAGGGAAAAGGGGGTTCTGCCGGGCTACGGCTCCCCAGTTTGACCTGAGTAAAATTACCGCCGGCCTGGGCAAGCCTCCCTACAAGGTGGAAGAAAACTCCTTTAAAATCCACGCCTCCTGCCGGCACACCCACCCGGCGGTGGATGTGACCCTGGAGTTGGCTGCCTGCCACGGCATTAAGTCGGCTGATATAGCGACCATTACCGTCCGTACCTACCGCACCGCCCTGGACATTACCGGCAGTTATCATCCGGCCACGGTTTATGCAGCCAAGTTCAGCCTGCCCTTCTGTGTGGCCCTGGCCCTGCAAACCGGGCGCTGCGGCCTTGAGGACTTCACCTCTGAAAAACTTTCGGATCCTGTGATTCTTGATCTTATGTCCCGGGTTAACCTGGTGGTGGACGAAGGGCTTGATACCCTTCATCCGGCCCGCTGGCCGGCAGTAGTGGAGATAAAAACCCATGGGGGGCAGGTTTACCAGGGGCGCACGGATTTTCCCCGGGGCGACCCGGAAAACCCCGTTTCGGAAGGGGAACTGGTGACCAAATTCCGGTCCCTGGCGGCTCCTGCCTGGGGAGAGTCTAGAGTCCGGGAACTGACATCGGCAGTTCTGGAGCTGGAAAAGGTGGAGGATGTAGCCGTTTTGTTTTAAGAAAGCCTGAGAAAGCCCGAAGGAGGGCTGGTATTTTACTATGGAAGGTTCCTTTGTTGAATTGCAAGACCGGGTTATTCAAAGGGGGCTGTGTACGGCCTGCGGTACCTGCGCCGGGGTATGCCCCGAGGGGGCCATTGGCTGGAGCAATGAGGATGATGAACCCCTGCCGGAATTAAAGGGAAATTGCACCGGCTGTGGTATTTGCAACACGGTTTGCCCCGGGGAAGAGGTAAACATACCCGCACTGGAACAGTTTGTTTTTGGCCGTACCAGGGAGGAGAACATCCCCGACCTGGGCCTGTACCTGGACGCCCTGGCCGGGTGGGCGGCCGATGAGGCCATCAGGCAACGTGGTGCCGGCGGAGGACTGGTCACGGCCCTGCTGGCTTATGCCCTGGAAAAGGGATTTATCGATTGCGCCCTGGTGTCCGGCTTCCGGCGGGATCAACCCTGGCGTACCCAGGCAAAACTGGCGGTGAACCGCCAGCAGCTACTGGCCGCAGCCCAGAGCAAATATGCCTGTGTACCGGTGAACACCCTATTACGCAAGGCCTTTGCTGAAGGCTACCGGCGTGTGGCGGTGGTGGGTTTACCCTGCCATATCCACGGCCTGCGCAAGATGCAGTTTTGCGGCCGGCCTGCTTCCCTGGCCCGGGGGGTGGTACTGATGGTGGGTCTTTTCTGTGCCTCCCAGTTTTATTTTGAAGGTACCCGCCACCTGCTGGTGGAACGCCTGGGGGTGGACAGGCTGGAGGATGTTTCCTCCCTCAGCTACCGGGGCGGCCATTGGCCGGGCCACCTGGTGGTGGAACTGAAGGACGGGCGTAAACTGCTTCTGGACCGCCACGAGTATATGTACCACCATCTCATGCCCGGTTACAAGAGGGACCGCTGCGAGATGTGCGTGGACTGGGCTGCGGAACTGGCGGATTTGTCGGTAGGAGACTACTGGGACCCGCGGGTGCGCGCCGGGCAGGCACTGGGAATATCTTCCTGTCTGGTTCGCAGCCGGGCCGGCAAAGAGCTGCTGGAGGGGGCGGTAAAAGAGGGCTATGTGGAAACCATTCCTCTGGAAGCTGCTCGTCTGGCTGCCGGAATTGGATACGAGCTGAAAAAGCATGCGGCAGCCTTCCGGTTAAAACAACGGCGTCGGTTCGGCTGGCCCGTACCTGAGTATCATCGCCAGACCAATTATACCCCATTCGCCCGGGAACTGCATCTGGCTCCGGAAACAAAAAGCGACGTTGAAAAGTAAGGGTGCAAAAGGATTTAAGGAGGTGCTTTGGAAGAATGCTCTTGCACGAAGTTCTGGTGGTGGGGGGCGGACTGGCCGGTCTCATGGCAGCCCTGGCCGCTTCGGAAAAGGCCGATGTAGCCGTTTTGAGCAAGCTTTACCCTACCCGTTCCCACAGCGGGGCGGCACAAGGGGGTTTCAATGCCGCCTTTGGGGAAAACGACAGTGTGGATGCCCATATTTTTGATACCGTAAAGGGGAGCGATTATCTGGGGGATCAGGATGCCATCGAGGTACTGTGCAGTGAGGGGCCGGAAGTGATTCTGGAGCTGGAAAGGATGGGGGTTCCCTGGACCCGCACTCCCGAAGGCAGGGTGGCCCAGCGCTCCCTGGGCGGTGCCGGTTTCCCCCGGGCCTGCTTCGCCGCCGATTTCTCCGGCCATGTGGTGCTGCACACCCTTTTTGAACATGTACTGAGGCGGGGAATTAAAATCTACCCGGAATGGCACCTGGTAGAGCTGTTGCTCGAAGGGGGGCAAGTGGCCGGGGTACTGGCCTATGATCTGGCCAGGGGCAGGTTGGAAGTAATCCGCAGCAAAGTTGTTATTCTGGCCACAGGTGGCTACGGCCGGGCTTTTGCCAAAACCACCAACGCCCACGCCAATACGGGAGACGGTATGGCCATTGCTTACAGGGCGGGAGCTGTGCTTTCGGACATGGAGTTTGTCCAGTTTCACCCCACGACCCTGTACGGTACCAATATCCTCATTTCCGAAGCTGCGCGGGGAGAAGGCGGTTACCTGCGCAACTGCCACGACGAACGGTTTATGGTTCACTACGCCCCGCAAAAGATGGAACTGGCTCCCCGGGATGTGGTTTCCCGGGCCATTTTCAAGGAAATCAAGGAGGGGCGTGGATTTGCGGGACAGTACGTTCATCTGGATCTCACCCACCTGGGAGAGACCCTGGTGGCGGAACGCCTGCCCCAGGTGAGAGATCTGGCCATCCGGTACGCCGGAGTGGATCCCGCCAGGGCACCCATACCCATAGAGCCGGCTCAGCACTACAGTATGGGCGGAGTACGCACCGATGTTTGGGGTATGACCAGCTTGCCCGGACTTTTAGCCGCCGGCGAAGTGGCCAATGTGAGCGTGCATGGGGCCAACCGGCTGGGAGGTAATTCTCTGCTGGAGACGGTGGTCTTTGGCCGGCGGGCCGGCCAGCAAGCCGCCCGGCTGGCCCGGCAGGAACCCTGGCCAACCCTTTCTGCAACAACTGTAACCCGTACCCTTGAATCCTGGTCATCTATGCTGGATGGTGGGGGACGGGAAGTTCAGGATGATAGCACTTTTACCATCCGGCAGGAGATGACCAACCTGATGACCAACCAGGTTGGGGTATTCAGGGTGGGCAGTGAGCTGGAAGATGCGGTTAACCGGCTGGCTGTACTAAAAGAACGTTACCAAAGGCTTAAGGCCCCCGGCGGAATGCAACCCTTTAACTACGCCCTGATAGATTATCTTGAGGTAGGGTACCTTTTAGATTTGTGTGAAGTCATTGCCCGGGGGGCGTTGCGCCGCACCGAGAGCCGGGGGGCCCATTACCGGCTTG
>Ga0247720_100403_pt1 | contig 16225 bp, 11 predicted proteins | sample MSEWel2015_12_15_FD_189078 | JGI IMG/M metagenome (GOLD analysis project Ga0247720, IMG submission 189078) | Subsurface sediment microbial communities from gas well in West Virginia, United States - MSEEL Well Study Marcellus 3H_2015_12_15 | ecosystem: Environmental > Terrestrial > Deep...
AGGATGAACCTTAGCCGGTCTTTTTGGCGTAAAAGAGAGAGAAATATACTGGAAATATTTAACATAGAAAATTAAGGTAAAATGTTATTATATGGTATTGTTAAAAAATTTACTCCTCATGGCTGTCGGTGTGTCGTTGACTTTTGACAACAAATATAATAGCATATTAGTGTAAGAATGTAATAGTGATATTATTTCTAAAGGTGATGTTTTTGTGAGAGCAATAGAAAATCAAGCTGCTGAAAGGGCTGTTTTGGTAGGGATTATTGAGTCTAGCCGTGATGATGAAAGCATGGAGGAGCTTAAGGCGTTGACAGAGACAGCTAGTGCTCATGTGGTGGGTATAGCCACGCAAAAGCGTAAAGGCATTGATAGCGCCCATTATATCGGGAAGGGTAAATTGGAGGAAATAAAGGCATTTATTGAAGCAAATCAGGTTAATGTTGTCATAGTAAATGATGAGCTGAGCGGTTCTCAAATAAAAAACATGGGAGACTTTTTAGGGGTAAAGATAGTTTTAACCGTACTTGTCTCATTCTCGACATCTTTGCCAGGAGGGCCAGGACCAAAGAAAGCAAACTGCAGATAGAGTTGGCCCAGCTAAAGTACAGGTTACCCCATCTTGTAGGCTTAGGAGAGCAGCTTTCGAGGCTAGGCGGAGGTATAGGGACAAGAGGGCCTGGTGAGACCAAGCTCGAAACCGATAGGAGGCACATACAGAACAGGATAAAGTCGATCGAGAAAAAGCTGGCCAACATAGAACGACAGAGGAACCTTTACTGCCAGAGAAGGGTAAAAAACAGGGTGCCTGTGGTGTCTATCGTGGGTTATACCAATGCCGGCAAATCCACATTGTTTAACGCCCTCGCGAAAGCAGAGAGCTATGTGAAAGATCAGCTGTTTGCAACTCTTGACACATTGGCCAGAAAGCTCATTTTGCCATCCGGCAGACAGGTGATACTCATAGATACATTGGTTTTATTAGGGATTTTCCTCATGACCTGGTTGAGGGTTTTAAATCCACGCTGGAAGAAGTGAGGTATTCTGACCTGTTGCTGCATGTGATCGACATAACATCTCATGATGTCGATGAAAAGATAAAGGTAGTGGAGAAGGTGTTGTCTGATTTGAATGCCATAGATATTCCACGGATAAACGTGTTTAACAAAATAGATCTTTTAGATGCACAGCCAGTCAATAACAACAGGGTCATTTTTGTTTCAGCAAAGAACGAGACTGGATTGAACACCCTAAAGGAGGCCATTGAGAATGCGTTGACGTCAAAGCACTACTACACTTCTAGTGCTTTGATCGATACGGGTAAAATAGGGGGGAGTTGCGAGGGTGTTTACATATATAAGGACTTTAAAATCCAAGATTTTATTTTATAGTTTCGGTATAACGGTTGTTGTCCTTTTATTGGTTATAGCGATTTGTCTGACAAATTTTAATACTCTTGTCAAGCTAAACAAAATTCAAACTATCAACCACAACCTGCGCATTTCTATGGACCACATTGAATCGAGAGTGAGCTCTGTTATGAATATTGCATATTGGAGTTCGGTAAATGGCTATATCTCTGCCTTTATAACTGCCAGCGATATGTATCCAAATGATTTAAGATATAAGAAAATTGCTGCCTATAATGCCCTCAGAAATCATGTCTATGGGCTAGGAGTGGATAGATATATAAACAAAATAATAATATATTCTACAAATGGTAATTACATTCAGTTTGGACTGGTTTATGGTGCCCCTTCAGACATACAAACCTGTACGTCTTTGCCTTATTTTGATTTACTGAGGCAACATAGAGAGATAAAGTGGGTTGGCGTAGTTGAAGAGGGGTTTACTGGCTACAATAAAAAGGCCATCCCGATTGTTCAAAACCTCTATACGAGTTACAAACAAGCCCCTATGGGATGGGTTTATATCTCTGTGAGCACCGACATAATCAAAGATTTTCTTATGCATTATAAATTTGACAGAGGCAGTAATCTGTATTTGCTTATAGGGGATAAAATGTACGACATAACAGATCTAGAAAATTTTGTGGAAGTTGATAAAGGGGAATTTAATTTCATTGACCAAAAACCCAAAATATATAGAAATGCACAATACGTGGAATTTAAAAAAGATGGCGTTTCTAATATTGCTGTAATTTGCCCTGGTAGAAAAATTGGATGGTCCCTTTTACAGACTATTCCAAATAATCATTTTGCATTTAGGGACGAAGTTTATGCAAGGATCTTGTACGTAGTGATATGTGGAATCATGATGCTTGCGATACTAATGGCAGTGACAATAGATCGGATTGTTAATCGACCTATTAAAAACATATTGACACATATCAAACGCATTTCAAAAGGGGACTTTTCTTATGACCCTTCTATCGAATCTCAGGATGAGATTGGAGTTATCGGCATTGGTATAAACAAGATGGCAGGCGAGATACAGAGATTAATTGATGAACGAATAGAAAATGAAAAAGCGAAAAAGGACTTGGAACTCAGGATGTTGCAAAATCAAATAAATCCGCATTTCCTTTATAATACCCTTAATTCTATCAAATGGATGGCCATGATACAGGGGGCTGTAGGCATTGTTGAGATGGTGAACTCACTTGCAGTCCTTTTAAGAAACGTTGCTGCCGGTACAGATGAGTTGATTACCGTTGAGCAGGAGATTGAAATAGTAAAAGAATATTGCAAGATACAGCAGTACAGATATGGCAAACTTTTTGATATTAGCTATCATTTTGAAGATCCGTCGTTAAAGGAGTGCAAGATTATCAAATTTACCTTACAGCCCATCGTGGAAAACTCAATATTTCACGGTATTGAGCCTAAGGGTACTAAGGGCAATATAGAGATACGAGTAACAAAATCTTCTGGGGATACCTTGATGATATCTGTAAAAGACGATGGTGTGGGTATGAGCCGGGAACAGATAAAGAAGTTGATGGAAGGACGCTATATCGAGAAAAAACGGTTTAATAATATCGGCATAAAAAATGTGGATGAGCGCATAAAGCTGATATTTGGTCAACCTTATGGTTTAAAGATCAACAGTGTATTAGGGGAATATACTGAAGTGATAATAACTTTACCATTAATACGCTAGTGTAGTATTATATTTTAAAGAAATCTAAACAGTAGGGTTAGAGAAATAGGGCAATATGTCAGGAGGGACTTCGATGTATAAGCTTATGATTGTGGATGATGAGCCCCTTGTGCAAGTAGCAATTAAATCAATGCTCAACTGGGGGGATTTGGGCATTGAGATATGTGCTACTGCTCGCAACGGAAAAGAAGCTCTGGAAGCTATTAAAAGAGAGAAGCCCGATATAGTGATAACCGACATAAAAATGCCCGTTATGGACGGGCTGGAGTTGATCGCTGAATGTAGAAAGCTTTATGAGATTCCACCGGTCTTTATCGTTCTTACAAATTATGATGAATTTGGCCTTGTCCAGCAAGCATTAAGAATGGATGCGGTGGATTACGTCATAAAGCTTGAGTTGAATGAACAGGTGTTGCAGGATTGCATTAAAAATGCGGTAAAAAAAATAAAAAAGGATGTTACGTTGGGGCCATTGGAAAGCCATGCAAACAGGGGATTGTTTGCCCGCCAGTTTCTCATAAGGCTGCTTAATGGGTATTATGCTTCAAACGACCATATCAAACAATTGGCGCGAAATTATTCTTTATCCATAGAGGGAAAGTTTTACTGTGTGTATTTTTCACAAATGATTTTTGAGGAAAATGCTCTGAATAATGGTCATCAAGCAAAGCTGTACAGTCACGTGATCAATATGGTGCAGGAGATAATGAGCAGGCGATTTGCAGTTGTGTTTGTACCGATGGATAGTGAAAGTTTTGCAGCAATTGTCTCTTTAAATGATAATGTGAAAGATCCTTTAAAGTCAGAAATACTTACAACAAATCAAATGATAAACAATTATTTTAATGTAAAAATGATGACTGGTATTGGCAATATATATGACAATTTAGTAAATATATCCAAGTCATATACTCAGGCTATGCAGGCGGTACGTTTTTGCCAGCAGAACCATGCTGTGGTAGAGTACAGCGAAATAGAGAGCGACGCCAGGTATAATACTTCTTCTGATATTTCGGCTTGCCGCCAAAGACTTATTCGTTCTCTTGAAGAGATGGATGTTGAGAATATAAATACTATCTTAGAAGAGATATTGAGGCTTATAAATAATTGTACCATTTCATATTTACAGGCGCTGGATATATGTCTTAGCATGCTGTATCTGCTCCTAACAGTACTTGACTCTGCTGAGGAAATGCTAAATAGTATTTTCAGCAGCGAACCCGACGGTTATAGATGCATATACAGGTTGGAAAATATATTTGAGCTTGTGGAATGGTTTAAAAAGCTTAAAAACGGTCTGGCGTATGAACTGAATAAGAGGAAAAATAGCCATTCAAATTATCTTATTGTTGCCGTTAAAGATTATATCCATACTAATTACACCCAGAAGCTTTCTCTGCAGGATGTTGCATCCATTTTCAATGTTAGCCCTAGTTATCTGAGCTCAATATTCAAAAAATATACTAATACCAGCTTTTCTAATTATGTTGCCAAAGTTAAGATAAGACACGCTGAAGAAATGCTTAAGAATAGTGATATGCAAATCCATGAGATATCTGAACATCTTGGCTTCAGTGATCCCTATTATTTTAGCAGGGTATTTAAAAAGATTACCGGCTATTATCCAAAAGAATACAAGATCAAGACCATTATGGAGAAAAAAGCAAATGTAAATGTATAGGATTAAAAAGTTGAAATAAGTGAGCTATTAATCCTATTTTGTCCGTCTAGTTATTTTCCTCTGCTCTAAAGAAAGTAGAGGATTTTTTATTATGTAAAATTTCGTAGTTATAAACCATAAAATATTCATGAAATGTTAAAATAATACATTTTACAGTCCACAAATTACAGTGACGTTGGTAAAATAAAATTACAATGTTTATAAAAATGAAAAATTAAGCCATTTTTGTTGAAACAATTTGAAGATATAATAAATCTGGTTTTAAATAAGCGTAAATTACACAAACTAAATTTCCGATGTTTTCCTATTATTTAGTCATACTGCAGTCATATTTTATCTGTAGCACCAGATGGGCAGACAATCAAGAATTTAAATTCTATTACAAAAAAAGGAGGTTTTGTATATGATTGTCTCAAAAAAGAAAAGGATTTTAACCTATTTTATTTCAGTATTTTTCATAGTTTCAAGTATTGTACCATCTATAATGACAGTGACTTTAAATACACCAGTATACGCATCAGCAGCAAGCATCAATCCAAAAGGCAACGTTTTGTTTCAAGATGATTTTGAGAGGGGCAACTATGAAGGATGGGCTGCAAACGGCGGTACCTGGGCTGTAGAAGATGATGTGGGAAACAAAGTTTTAAGGCAAAAACATACTTCAAACGAAGCCTATATATTTGCAGGCGATAATTCATGGACGGATTATTCTATTGAAGCAAAAATAAGATTAGATGATGGAGGAGCTTTCCCTGGAATTTTAGCAAGAGTGCAAGATACAAACAATTTTTACTATTTTCAAATAAACAAGAATGCAAGGGGATTAGTGTTAGATAAAAAGGTTAACGGTAGTTTTACCAGATTAGCAGAGGCCGACTTGTACGTGCGTGGCAATACCTGGTATACTTTGAAACTTGTGTTGGAAGGGAATATAATTACAGCTTATTTAGATGGCAAAAAGGTAATGAGGGTTGTAGATAATACGTTTTCAAGGGGACGAATTGGGTTTAGGACAAGATGGGGTGTTGTGTCAATAGATGATGTAATTGTAACTGATGAGCGGATTTTATACGATAATTTTGAGGATGGGAATCTTGACGGCTGGAACGTAGAAAAAGGTGAATGGCTAATTGTTGAAAATGCTTATGGATCAAAGACGGAAGGTAGTTATGTTCTTCAAGCAGGAATTAACATGGATGTAGATGATACACCTGTGGAAGTAATAGAACCGCCGATATATGTTGCAACACATGTTGGTCAACAACCAACCTTACCTGAAGAAGTACGAGTAAGAACTTTAGACGGCCAAGAAACTACTGCTCCTGTGATATGGGATCTTTCAGGTATAAGCTTTGATGAAGCCTATAAGACAGTGGAAGTATCTGGGGCAGTAACTGATCAGTTAAAAGTTACTGCAAAGGTGGAAGTTGTACCCGAGGGTTTGGTTTATTTCATTGATTCTGGCATAGGAGATAGAATATCACCTGCATATGAAGCGGTAAAAAAGCTTGTGCCAGAGTTGAGAAATACTGTAAGCGATAAGGTTTACGAAGGAGACTGGGGATATGTAAATGATGATATACACGTAAAAGGGAATACAGATATCAATAACAAAATGAATACCGGCCTTTGGGCTGGAGGGAAAGGTAGTACTTCAAAACTCATAATTTATAGACTTCCATTGGATGCTGGGGCCTATACGGTTACTGCGGGTTTCTATGAATGGTGGGCAGGACCTAGATATATGAAAATTTCTGTCGTATATACCAATGAAGAAGGAGAAAAGGTTACGTGTATGATTAAAGATAATTTTAGTGTTAATGGTACTTCACGTGAAGCAATAATAGAAGGAACTATTACAATTCCAGTAAAGGATGAGATAGAGTACCGTGTAGAAATTGCGGGTGGGACTGAAGCGCCTGTTATAAGCTGGCTGGCGATTGCAAAAGAGATTCAAAATGAGGCGGTAACAGATGAGTATGTACCCGAGGATGAATCTAGGGTTGGAGATGAGTCCTTGCCTAAAGACGAACCTGTGTCTGAGGATGAAGCAATGTCTACAGGTCAGTCAGTATCGGAAGAGGTAGAGACTACATTGGATGCGTCTGCTGTGAAAAATGAAGACAAAGAATTACTTGAAGGTGCAAATAGTCCTGCTGAATCAAATCAGGCCAAAGCGGATAATTACTGGGCGCCGATTAGATATATGCCGTTAGCTAATATTGCTGCTTCTGGAATGACTGTTGCGCTGGATATGAATGGTGAAACAGGAGAAGGAAGTCAAGGGCTCATTGTTACGGGGGATGTAAAATGGGACAACTACTGGGTACAGGCAAATTATATGGCTTTGAAAGATAGCGGGATGTTTGGTATAGTTTTTCGAAGCCAGGATGCTGATAACTACTATTTGTTTAGAGCCAATCTTGATCAGCAGAAATTTGAGTTGGTGCTTAATCAAAGTGGGAATTGTACGGTATTGAGCGATGTTGATTATTCTATTACTCCATTAAATTGGTATGTAATTTCAGTTAAAGTTATAGCAAATACAATGCAATGTTATGTAAATGGTCAACTTATTATACAGGAAAAGGATGATACACATGCATTTGGTAAAATTGGTTTTTATTATGAAGATAGTTTGAGTTATATAGATGAAGTTCAAGCTGGAATTATGCAGGATCCCAGCAAGAGAATGGTTGAAATTGACGGTAGGGCAGAAGGCAGAGTATTTGAAGGTATTGGTATGGTAAGTGGTAATAATTCATCCAGGTTATTAATGGATTATCCGGAAGAGCAATTGGAAGATATTATAGACCTTTTATTTAAACCCAATTTTGGTGCTAGTCTTCATTCTTTGAAATTGGAGATTGGTAGCGATGTTAATTCATCATCGGGGACTGAGCCAAGTCATATGCGCTCTTTAAATGACTTTGACATTACGAGGGGTGCCGGGTTGTGGCTTGCGCAAAAAGCAAAAGCGGTAAATCCTGATCTTGAGTTGGAGGCGTTGCGTTGGGGTACACCGAGGTTTATTGGCAACAATTTAGACTATAAATACGAGTATTATAAGCGTTATTTGCAAGGAGCCAGGGATGTTTACGGTTTAGAATTTGACTATCTTGCCCCGGATCAAAACGAAGGTGAATTTGATAGAAACTGGCTGGTCAATGTTTTGGCTCCGCGATTGAAAGAGGATGGCTTTGGACATATAAAATTTGTAGTTAGGGATGCAGTAAGTAATCCATGGGCGATTGTAAACGATCTGGAAAGAGATCCAGAACTATATGAGTTGGTATCGGCTATAGGAGTACATTATACTACCAGCTCGCCACCTAATGCTAAAAATATAGGCAAATCATTGTGGCACAGCGAAGCATGGCCTACTTTCCCGAGTTCTGGATTTAGAGGAGAGAGAGGAGTACTTGATCTGGCAAAGGTCATAATGGATTCGTACAACAATGGTAGGATGACAAAATATCTCATGCAGCCATTTGTAGAGGCGTGGTATCCAATTGTTCCCTATAATACGAAAAGTGGAATGGCTGCTAATAAGCCATGGTCGGGTTATTATGAACTTACGCCTGGTTTCTGGATGATAGCGCATTTTACGCAGTTTGCTAAGCCAGGATGGATTTTCTTAGATGATGGATGTTATTCTAGCGCTACTCACAACTACATTACGCTTAAGAAACCGGACGGCAGCGGGGATTACAGTATTATTATAGTGAATATCACAGGTGAACCTCAGGAATACACATTTAAGCTTTCTGGTGGGTTATCGGGTGATACTGTTCATGTTTGGAAAACGACTGAAAAAGAAATATTTGTACACGAAAAAGATATCGAACCACAGGATTATACCTATACGATAGTTATCGAACCTTATTCAGTATATTCGTTAACTACTACAACAGGGCAACAAAAAGGGCAACCTAAACATGGTATACCAGAAGACACCCACCTTGAACTTCCATACCAAGATAATTTTGACAGTTACGAAGTTGGGAAAGCACCAAGGTATACGTGTGATCAAGGTGGAGCTTTTGAGGTACATGAGGGCGGTTTGAGTGGCAAAGCATTGAGACAGGTGATTACAGCTGATATCAAGCCAATTGACTGGGTATATCGAACAACGCCCGATCCGTATACTATTCTTGGAGATCTTGAATGGGCCAATTATAGTGTGAGTTGCGATGTGAACTTAGAAGGTCAAGGTGATAGTTCTGCGTATGTTATAGTTGGTGGAAGGGTAATAGATTCCCCAGGGGACGGAAATCCTCCAATTAGTTATCATCTTAAACTCTATGGGGACGGTAAATGGGAATTAAAGAGACATACCAGGATATTAACTAATGGCATTATTGAGAACTTTGATGCAACAAAATGGCACAATATTAAGTTAAGCTTTAAACATGAGAATATTAAAGCATATGTTAACGGTGAGGAAGTAGCCAGCTATGATGATGGCATAGGAGGAATTGCAAGTGGTTCTGTTGTATTAGGAAGCGGATACCACTATGCAAAATTTGACAATCTGCTTGTGGAGCCAGTGGATGACAACACACCAATATATGTACAAAGAATAGATAATACGGATTCTTTAATCAACTATATAGGCGAATGGTCACATATAATAGACTCGTATTCAAACTATAAACGTACATTAAGCAATACTTCGGGTAGTGGCCCTGTGTTGATAGTTAATGATGGTACTAAGGGAACGGGATTACATGAATTCAATTTTGTATCAATTGATGGTGCTAGTCAGTGGGGTTATTGGAATCAGCAGCAAGGAGCTTATAACAGGGATAATAGTTGGTCTAGTTATCCTGGCAATTACTATGAAGTAAAATTCTTTGGTACACAGATAAAGGTGTATTGTGCAATTGATTCCAATTGTGGCATAGCAGCATTTTCAATTGATGGTGGAGAAGAGGTTGAAGTCGATCTATATAATCCTACAAGGGTAGATCAGACTCTGGTTTATACCAGTCCTGTTCTGCCGGAAGGTGAACACGTACTTAGGGTACGTGTAACAGGTAAGAAGAATCCAAATTCAACATCGACTGTGGTTAATGCCGATTTTGTTGAAGTGATAAGGGAAACATATGAAGTTACTGCATTGGAATATACGTTTAGAGGAGTAGGTATAAACATAGTTGGGAATGTATCAACTAATTCAGTAAAAGCTGAAATTTTTGTTGACGGAGAAAAAGTAGATAGTGTAGACATTACAGGTATTGGGAATGGACAAAAGAAATTGTTATATAGGGTTGCTAATCTGCCGGCCGGTGAACATACGGTCAGATTTGTTCCTCTTGGATCGGTAAGTATAGATTATGTTGAGGTATTAGAAGAAAGAATACTCTCGGGTGAGCCCGGTGAGCCTGGAGAGCCTAGTGAGCCTGAGGAACCCAGTGAGCCTGGTGAACCGGGAGAACCTGATGAGCCCGGTGAGCCTGGAGAGCCTAGTGAGCCTGAGGAACCCAGTGAGCCTGGTGAACCGGGAGAACCTGATGAGCCCAGTGAGCCCGGAGAACCTAGTGAGCCTGAGGATCCTGGAGAGCCGGTTGAAGAAAAACCTAGTGATAAAGATGGGCTAGTAAAGACGGGTTCATGGTTTAACCTACAAATATTTTGGCTGAGTGGATCTCTATTGTTTGTTGTAGGTGCTGGATTGTTAATATGTAGGAAGAAGATTAAAAAGTATATGAAAATATGAGCTAATATACAGTTATACAAAGCTGACCAATGGCAGAATACTTCTTCTATGTTGTGCGGAAGTATCCACCGTTGGTCAGCATTTTTATTGCTTAATTTAGGGGACTTTATAAATGCATCTCAAAATATTCATAAAATATAAAAATAATACATGCGGTTGTAAGAAAGTCATGATATGTTTTACAAAAGAAATAATATAATTGTGATAAAATCAAAGATAAAGGCATTTTCTATGCGCATCTCTTGAAGTTATAATAACCTTGATAAGTTTATAATAAACTCTATATCAAACATTTAGGAGGGTTTTGTATGAAAAAAATAATAGCTTTAGTGCTGGTGTTTGTTGTTCTTGGCTTGATGCTAATAGGTTGTGGTAGTTCTGAAAAAGCCTCGCAAGATGAAGTTAAAAAGCCCGACAGCAGCCAACAATCTGAAACAGGTCAAACCAGCGAAGGTAAAGACGCTGATGAAAAACAGACAGATACCGATAAGCCAGTGACTTTAAAGTTTATACTGTGGGATTTAAAAAACACGACATACATTCCACCAATGTTGGATGCATACAAGAAGCTTAAGCCCAACGTTACTTTTGATATAATAGATATACCCGCAAATGAATATAACGATAAACTTTCTGTAATGTTGGCCGGCGGAGACGAGTCAGACATAATTTCGGTAAAGGATATACCAGGATATGCTTCCATGATCAATAAAAATCAAATACTTGCTTTGAATGAATATATTGAAAAGGATAATTTTGACTTGAAACAGTACAGCGGAATTACAAATGACCTTACGGTAGATGGGAAAATATATGCTCTTCCTTATAGAAGTGATTTCTGGGTGCTATACTATAATAAACGCCTTTTTGACAAAGCTAATGTACCATATCCATCTAACGATATGACATGGGAGGAATATGAGCAGCTTGCTAGGAAGTTGACTTCAGGTTCGGGTGCTGACAAAGTTTACGGTTCAATGCATCATACTTGGAGGTCTACAGTTCAGCTTGCCACAGTTCAAGACGGAAAACATAGCATTATTACAGAAGATTACAGTTTCATGAAACCAATGTATGAGATGATTTTACGAATGCAAAAAGATGGAATAATTCCAGATTACGCTTCGCTTAAAGCAGGGAATATTCATTATTCAAGTATGTTCTTCAATGAACAAATAGCTATGCTCCCTATGGGGACATGGTTTATTGGAACGCTTATCAGCAAGATCAAGGCAGGTGAGGTAGATGTCGAGTGGGGCATTGCCAAGTTCCCACACCCTGAAGGGGTAGAGCCCGGCACTACTGCAGGTACTCTGGCGTCGCTAGCAATTAACTCCAAGGCTCCCAATAAAGATGCTGCATGGGATTTTCTCAAATTCTTCTGTGGCCCTGAAGGCGCAAAGATCTTAGCAGAGGTGGGGTCATTGCCTGCTATTAGAAATGAAGAGGTCATTAACATATTAGCTAATATGGACGGATTCCCCAAAGAGTGTGCTGAAGCTTTGAAGACAGCTGTTGTAAGGCTAGAGATGCCTATGCATGAAAAAGTAACGATAATAGACCAAATACTTAACGAAGAACATGAACTCATTATGACCGAGTCAGTCAGTATAGATGAGGGATTGGCCAATATGTCCAGACGTGTGAAAGAGGCGCTTGCTCAGTGAAAGACTAAAAGGAAAAGGTATCGGCGGTGGTCATTGGTTTATGGCCACTGCTGACCTAATGTTAAAATTTATATAGTATTTTAGAAAGCTAATGCAACGAAACAACTTAGGCTAGCTATAGGGAGGTTTTAAGACTTGAAAGGATTCCAGGTCGATAAAAGGCGTTTAAAACAGGACTTAATAGCATATTCGTTTATACTACCAAATTTTATTGGTTTTGCCGTTTTTACGCTGTTTCCCATGCTGTTTTCGATGATTTTGACTTTTTTAAATTGGGACGGGGCAAATCCTATAACTTTTGCAGGCCTTAACAATTTTAAACGGTTGTTTACAGACGAGACTTTCAGGATTGCTCTTTTTAATACTTTTTATTATACGTTAACGACTGTCCCTGTCACTGTGGTATGCTCTTTAGGACTTGCTGTGTTGCTGAATAAACCTATTGCCGGAAGGAATATATTCAGGGGGATTTTCTTTTTTCCTCACGTGGCATCACTAGTAGCTATTGCTGCTGTGTGGAATGCGATTTTCCATCCTACCATGGGACCCGTCAATCAACTTTTACAGTCCTGGGGGATTGCAAATCCTCCTAAGTGGTCAGCATCGACTACATGGGCTTTACCTACTGTTATCATGGCAAGCATATGGAAAAGCATAGGATACTATATGATAATCTATCTCGCCGGCCTGCAAGGTATCCCGAGGGATCTATACGAGGTAGCCAAGATTGATGGGGCAAATGCGTGGACAGTATTTACAAAGATTACATTACCTATGTTAAGGCCTACCACCTTTTTTATATTAGTCATATTAACTATTAACTGCTTTAAGGTCTTTGACCTTATCTACGTAATGACAGGTGGAGGTCCTGGCAGAGCGTCTACTGTGTTGGTACTTCATATTTACAATGTTGCTTTTAAAGAATACCGCTTCGGATACTCAAGTACTATTGCATTGGTACTTTTTGTGATAGTCTTAATTATAACTGTCTTCCAATTTAAATTGGAAAAGAAATGGGTTACTTATATGCAGTAAAGTATTATCGAAAGCAATGTTTCACACTATGGCAAAAACGAGAAGTTGTCTATTCCAAACTGAGCAGGGGGCTATGCAAAGAAATGAGAATAAAAGCTAGCGAAAAATTACATAGACAAATAAAAACAATCATTATGTATATTTTGTTGATTGCACTGTCTGCATCTATGGTACTTCCGTTTTTCTGGATGTTATCTGCATCCCTTAAGTTGAATAAAGATGTATTTAAGTTTCCCGTTGAATGGATCCCTAAAGAACTAGTATGGGAGAATTATAGGTTGATATGGGAAAAAGTACCTTTCCTCACATTTTATCTTAATACTATTAAACTTTCGGTTATTATAACATTAATCCAGCTTTTGACCAGTAGTTTTGCGGCTTATGCTTTTGCAAAATTGGACTTTAGAGGGAGAGATACGTTATTTCTAGCTTATATTGGTACAATAGCCATTCCATGGCAGGTTTATATGATACCCCAATTCATTATGATGCGCAAATTGGGGTTGGTGGATACCCATCTAGCAATTATATTGCTTCAATCATTCTCTGCTTTTGGGGTATTTCTCATGCGTCAGTTTTATATGAGTATTCCAAATGAAATTATACAGGCAGCCAGAATAGACGGCTTAAGCGAATATGGCATATACCGGAAGATTGTACTGCCACTTTCAAAACCAGCCCTTGCCTCGCTCACTATATTTACATTTGTCTTCGTATGGAATGATTTCATGGGCCCTTTGATTTACTTTAATTCGGAGAGACTGAAAACAATCCAGCTGGGTTTGAGAATGTTTATTGCACAATATTCTGTGGATTATAACTTGATTATGGCTGGGTCGGTGGTATCGCTTATACCGGTTATAATAATCTTTATTTTGCTACAGCGTTTCTTTGTTGAAGGAATTGCCACGACGGGCATTAAAGGATGAAAATGTTTACATTTGGCATAAAAAATAAAGTGGTTGGTTATTGCCACCGCTTTATTTTTTATGCCAAATGCATATGTATGGGTTTCGTCTGTATGGTAAAATGATAATGGAAAGAGTATGGTAAATGATGTAGAAAGATGGGCTTTTGCAGTATTAAGACAACAGGAGATTTAAATTGAATGGATATGGGGAGATAGTGGTATGGAGCTTAAAATTATGGCATTAACATCTTTCATTGTTTTTCTGTTGTTTTTGCTGGTTGACTGTATTCCCGGTGATGGTTCCCATACGCCAGACAAGCCAGCGGGGTTTTTCTGGGGCATGTGGCACGGCTGGCTTGCTCCGCTATCGTTGATAATAGGCTTTTTTGATAAGAGCATTAGGATTTACGAGGTCAATAATACTGGCTGGTTTTATGATTTGGGGTTTTATATTGCCGTGATAAGCGGGTTTGGTGGGATATCTTTTGTGCGGAAGAAAAAGAAATGAGGGCAGCGTAAAAACTGCTTATAGCTTATAGAAGATAGATTGAGAAAGGAGCAATACCTGTATGGGTGTCAATAAATACAACACCATCAAATCCATTTAAATTGTGGTACAGGTAGCCTGCAAAGGAGTGGGCGGAGGCCCTGCCGCTTGGCAATGGTCGCATTGGCGCCATGGTTTTTGGCGGCATTTCAGAGGAGAGGATTCAACTCAACGAGGATACCCTGTGGTCGGGATACCCCAGGGATACCAATAATTATGATGCCATAAACCATCTTGAGCGGGTTAGGCAGCTCATATTAATGGGCGATACGTGGAAGCTCAAAAGATTATAGAGGAGAAGATGCTTGGCCCATGGAATGAGTCTTATCAGCCCATGGCCGACCTGCACATAACTTTTGAGCATGAAGGGGGGATAGCCGACTACAGGCAGGAGCTTGACCTTGACACCGCTGTGGCAAGAGTTGAGTATAGGGTACGAGATGTTATATATACCCGAGAAGCCTTTATAAGCGCTGTGGATTAGGTGTTGGTGCTGCGTTTGTCCTCAAGTGAGGCTGGTCGAATAACTTTACATACTGTGCTTGACACTATGCATCCCCATTCGATTGCACGGGTGGGCAGTCAATGGTTTTGCATGGCAGAGCCCCTAGCTGTGTGGAGCCCAGTTACGTGCACAGCGATAATCCGGGGTTACGGTGATGCATGAAGGCAAGCTTTATCTGGCAGGTAATCTAGAGCCAGGGGTGATACAATTTGAGACCGAGAAAGGCGTATGCTATCATCTGTACTCCTCTGAGATGGAAAGTAAATAAAAATACCAAAAGGGTTGTGATTTTGGCTGTTATCGCAATCGGCCTGTCTTTGTTTTTATATGGTGAAAACAATCTAATAACCGTTATGCGCGTTAATGTTGAGTCGAGTAAACTTCCCCATGTCTTTGATGGATACAAAATAGTCCATCTATCCGACCTGCACAGCAAAGAATTCGGCAGGGAACAGAAACGTCTTGTAATCATAATCGAAAACGAGAACCCCGATTTGATAGCCATAACTGGTGATCTAATTGACAGCATGCGCCGCGATATTGAGCCGGTTTTAAGCTTAGTCAAGTAGTGCACGCAAATCAACTCTTCAAAATTACCAGTTGACAATTTTATATAAAGCGGATATAATATTTCCTGCAAAGAGACGAAGGTTACAACAAAATATAGAGGGTAAGCGTGCGGAAGTGGCGGAACTGGCAGACGCGGTAGTTTGAGGGGCTGCTGCTCGTTAAGAGCGTAAGGGTTCGAGTCCCTTCTTCCGCACCACGTAAAAAAGCCTCGCTGAGGATACAGCGAGGCTTTATTTTTTTTTGTGAATTATTTTCATGAGCTGTCAAATAATAAACCTATGTCGATGGTATGTTGATTACATTTCATACTGTGCACGGGAGGAAGGAATGGTGATAAGGCGCAGCATAGCATGCATATTGCTTTTTGCGTATGCGTTTTTTTATTCGGGTGCTGTATATTCTGCTCAAGGGGCTTATTCAGGCGATGTCGCTTATAGCGGTTTGACGGCCTCCCAAGCGGCCTCC
>Ga0247720_100404_pt1 | contig 16207 bp, 12 predicted proteins | sample MSEWel2015_12_15_FD_189078 | JGI IMG/M metagenome (GOLD analysis project Ga0247720, IMG submission 189078) | Subsurface sediment microbial communities from gas well in West Virginia, United States - MSEEL Well Study Marcellus 3H_2015_12_15 | ecosystem: Environmental > Terrestrial > Deep...
ACTGCAGATAATGCCCAGATATTGTCAGCTTCTGGGCCTGGTTTGTTGTTGCCTTTTTACGACTTAACCCCAAAAATTTTTTCCAATTCCCCTTCAAAAAGTACTTGACTTTTTACCGCTGCGCTTTCCGATTTTTCTGTCACTACATTGCAAAATTACTTTTGAAAGTAATCACGGTATATTAAACGCAGATCCCGCTTTAGAATTTTGCCGCTGGGAGTTTTGGGCAACTGGTCGATAAAGAGTACTCCCTTGGGGACTTTAAATGGAGCCAGATGTTCCCGGCAAAGGGCAATGATTTCTTCCTCCGTAGCGGTGCACCCCGCTTTCAACACTACCACGGCCGTAACGGCTTCCACCCATTTTTCGTGGGGAAGGCCGATAACAGCCACTTCCGAAACTGCCGGATGCCTGTAAATAACCTCCTCTACCTCCCGGCTGGAAACATTTTCTCCTCCGGTTTTAACCATATCCTTCTTGCGATCTACCACAGTGATAAAGTTATCCTCATCCAGCACTCCGATATCGCCACTGTGGAACCATCCGTGAGCCAGGGCTTCTTCCGTTTTGTCCGGCTCCTTAAAATACATCAGCATCACATGGGGACCCCGGCCGCAAATTTCCCCCGGCACCCCGGGAGCAGTTATGGGAGTATGGTTTTCATCCTCAATACGGGTTTCCATATTTAGCCCGCCGCAACCCGCAGAACCGGGTTTGCTGAGCTGGAAGGCCGGTTTCAAGATGGCATGATACGGGCTGAGTTCGGTCTGACCATAGTAATTATAAAAACGGCGGCAATTGGGAAAACGCTGCTGCAGTTCTTTGAGCACCTCCACCGGCATAATGGAAGCTCCATAGTAGCCTTTGGCCAGGGAACTCAGGTCATATCGCTCCAGGTCCGGGTGCCGTAACAGGGCAATCCAGACCGTTGGTGCCGCAAAAAACATGGTGGCCCGGTATTTTTCAATGGCAGCCAAAATTTCTGCCGGGTTGGGCTGCGGGAGTAGAATATTGGTACCTCCAATCATGAATATGGGATTTAGAAAAACATCCCTCTGGGCGCAGTGGAAGATGGGCATGGCATTGACGTTTATATCATCGGATGTATATTCACCATCAACGATGGTGCCAACATACTGGGATAGAAGTGACTGGTTGGTTAAAATTACTCCCTTGGGCAGCGTTTCCGTCCCGCTGGTGTAGGTCATCTGCACCGGATCTTCAATGCGCAGCAGTGTATCAGGTTCCTCAGCGGGGTAACGGCTGTACCACTCCTCAAAATCCAGAAAATTCTCAGGAGCATTCTTTCCCTGCCCCTGGCCCGACCAGATCAATACCCTTACACCCGACATATCGCTTAAAACATCCCTTACAAGATCATAAAGGGTATCTTCAACGATAAAAACCTTACTCTCCGAGTGGTTAATGCAGAAGCTGATTTCTTTACCTCTCAGCAGGTAATTTACAGCCAGGTAGATACCGCCTGCCTTGGCAGTACCCAGCCAGGTCAGTACATGGTGAATGGTATTGCGGGCCAGAATGGCCACCCGGTCGTACTTTTTAATCCCCAGGTCGAGCAGAGCATTGGCCACCCGGTTGGTATCTGCTTCCAGCCGGGAGTAAGTCAGTACCCTATCCCCTGAAATAAGGGCGGGCTTATCCGGATAGCGGTAAGCGCTGCGCCGCACCATGTCGGCAATGACCCAGCGGTTCACCTTGTTGTAACGTCTCCAGAGAAACTCCAGGTTTTCCTCGGTAATGGCCATGTATTTTTGCCTTTCGGCCTCGGTCAGGGGAGCCAGAGCGGACATGAAAACCCCTCCTATTTTTCTTTTTCCAGCAGGGTCCGGGCGATAACCAGCCGCTGAATCTGGTTGGTCCCTTCATAAATCTGGGTGATCTTGGCGTCGCGCATCATGCGCTCCAGGGGGTACTCCCGCATGTAGCCATAACCCCCGAGCAACTGCACCGCATCCACAGTTACCTGCATGGCCACATCAGAGGCGAAAAGCTTGCTCATGGACGACAGCCGGCTGATTTCACCGGTGGAAGCTCCCCGGGTGGCAGCATCTTCAATGAAAAAGGCTGCCCTGTAAACCAGCTGGCGGGCTGCTTCCACCCTGGTGGCCATATCGGCCATCATGAACTGCAGGCCCTGAAAAGAGGCAATTGGCCTGCCGAACTGTACCCGCTCCCGGGTGTAATTGACGGCGTAATCCAGGGCTCCCTGGGCAATGCCCACCGCCTGGGCGCCGATTACCGGGCGGGTGCGGTCCAGGGTCATCATGGCAATTTTGAAGCCATCCCCCTCCTTTCCCAGTAGATTTGCTGCCGGAACCGGGCAGTCTTCAAAGATGAGCTCCGCGGTGGGGGAACCACGCACCCCCATTTTCCTTTCTTTTTTACCAACTGTAAAACCGGGGTAATCCTTCTCCACAATGAAAGCCGAAAGGCCCTTCAATCCCCGGCCGGGATCCGTACTGGCAAAGACAGTGTAAACATCGGCTATTCCGCCGTTGGTGATGAAGCACTTCTGGCCGGAAAGCAGGTACACATCCCCTTCACGGCGGGCCCTGGTTCTGATGGAGCCGGCGTCGGAACCGGCATTGGGCTCGGTAAGGGCAAAGGCACAGATGCGCTCGCCCGAAGCCAGGCCGGGAAGGTATTTTTTCTTCTGCTCCTCAGTCCCGGCCAGCAAAATGGGCATCAACCCCAGTTCCTGGGCCGCCACAATTAAGGAAGCGGAGGCTGAAACCCGGGCAATCTCCTCCACAATCAGGCACACCGCCGGCAGGCCCTGTCCGGTGCCGCCGTATTCCTCCGGCACCCCGACCCCCAAAAGTCCCTGCCCGGCAAATAACTCTTTCAAATCCCAGGGATAGGCATCTTCCTCGTCTATAGCGGCGGCCCGGGAAGCCACCTTTTCTTCGGCCATCCGCCTTACCACCTGGCGGAGCATCTCCAGTTCTTCCGTTAGTTGATATGACATGGTCATCCCTCCTAATCGCTTTCCCTTTCCAGAATCATGGCCATCCCCATACCGCCGCCGACACACAGGGAAGCCAGGCCCAGGCGGAGGTTGCGGCGGGCCATTTCGTACAGGAGAGTGACCACTATCCGCGCCCCGGTACATCCCACAGGGTGACCCAGGGCGATGCCGCTGCCGTTGACATTGGTAATCTCCCGGTTTAATTCCAATAGCTTTTCGCAGGCCAGATACTGGGCGGCAAAGGCTTCGTTTAATTCAATCAACTGGATATCTCCCAGGGTAAGACCGGCCCTTTGAAGCGCCCTGCGGATGGCCGGCACCGGCCCGTAACCCATCAGGTCCGGCTCCACCCCGGCCCGGGCGAAACTGACAATGCGGGCCATGGGCTTTAAACCCAGCTCCCCGGCTTTAGACGCGGACATGAGCAACACCGCTGCGGCGCCGTCGTTGAGCCCCGAGGCGTTGCCGGCCGTAACCGTACCGTTCTTGCGGAAAACCGGAGGAAGCTGGGCCAGCTTTTCCATGGTCACGTCCGGGCGGGGGTGTTCGTCCCTGTCCACCACCCTGGGGGGCCCTTTGCGCTGCGGTACGGCCACCGGGACAATTTCCTCCTTAAAACGCCCTTCTTCAATGGCCCGGCAGGCGTTCCGGTGGCTGCGCAGGGCAATCTCGTCCTGTTCCTCCCGGGTGATCCCGTATTTGTCCGCCAGCCTTTCGGCCGTTTCACCCATAAGAATGCGGTGGATGGGGTCAGTCAAAGTCTCCCAGAGAGCATCGGTCATTTCACCATGCTGCAGGCGCTGACCCCAGCGGGCGCCCTTCAGCACATAGGGGGCGGAACTCATGGACTCGGTACCCCCGGCCACCACAATTTCCGAATCACCGGTGGCGATTTGCTGGTAGCCGGAAACAATGGCCTGCATCGCAGAGGAACACTGGCGCTGGATGGTCATACCCGTGACCTGCACCGGCAAACCGGCCACCAGGGCCGCCGTCCTGGCCACGTTGGGTTCGTCGGAACGCTGGACGCAATTCCCCAGGATCACTTCATCTACCATATCCCCCGGGATTCCGGCCCGCTTCAGCACTTCCAGAATCACCGGAACGGCCAGCTGGTGGGAAAGCATATTCCTGAACGCACCGCCAAAATCACCGATGGCCGTTCTTGCCGCCGCAACAATAAACACGTCCTGCAATTTCCTCAACTCCCTGTCCAAATATTTCAAAAATAAAGCTCCCGGACTGTCCCTTTAAAAACCGGCTTGTGCTCTCATGTGTAACGCAATATTAATGCCAGGTAGAAAGGGGCAGGCAAATTGCCTTTCCGTCCCGGTTCTTAAATTTTTCCGGCCATCCCTACCCGGAAATCCGTTGCCACATCGAGCCGGCCCGATGCCTCCGGCAGTTCGCATCACCTGTGCATCAAAAAAAGCCACCCCCGACCTTTGCGGGGGTGACCGTTTACAGGAAGCCGGCAATTACCCGGGCTCAAGAACGGGAAGCGGAAAGGTTGTACCCGTGCTTCTTCAACCACCTCACCACCGTGGACTGATTGACACCCAGAGCCGCCGCCACCTTCCTGGTACTCCCCAGCTGACGGTACAGGTTTATCAGCAGCGCCGGCTCCGGGCACCCCTTCTTCACCAGCACCGACAGGGCCGTTCTCCTGATCTGCTCCGGCAGGGAATCCGGCCCGATGACCTCGTCCACGGATATAACAACCAGCCTCTCCATCACATTCTCCAGCTCCCGGACATTGCCGGGCCAGGAATAATGCTGCAGCAACTCCAGGGTTTCGGGTGCCAGCCTCCGGAAAACATTGAACTTCTTATTGAAGCGATGCAAAAAGTGATGCACCAGCGGAATGATATCCTCGCTCCGTTCGCGCAGGGGAGGAATGCGGATGGGGATGACGTTTATCCGGTAAAAAAGATCCCGGCGAAAAGCCCCCTTCTCCACCATTTGCTCCAGATCCCTGTTGGTGGCCGCAATCAGGCGGAAGTTCACCGGGCACGATTTCACACCCCCCAGCCGGCGCACCTGTTTATCCTGAATAACCGTTAAAAGTTTTGCCTGCAGGCCGGGAGAAAGCTCTCCAATTTCATTTAAAAACAGCGTGCCCCCGTCCGCCATTTCAATCAGCCCCGGCTTCCCCTGGCGGCCGGCACCGGTGAAGGCGCCCGCCGTATAACCAAACAATTCCGATTCCAGCAGATTTTCCGGTATGGCCGCGCAGTCAACGGCAATAAACGGCCCCGCCGCCCTTGTAGACCGGTGATGGATGAAGCGGGCCAGGAGATCTTTACCGGTTCCCGACTCACCGAGAATGAGCACGTTGCTGTCAAAGGGCGCCACCCTTTCGGCCACGGCCAGCACGTCCCTCATGGACGAACTTTCGGCCACCAGCCTTTCCGCTCCCCGGGCTTCCCAGCGCAGGCTTTCCAGTTCGGCATGGTAGCGCGCCCGCTCTTCTTCCAGCCGGCGGCGTAATTCGGCCAACTCGGTCAGATCGCGGCAGTTGACCACAATCCGGCGGATATTCCCGCTCTGTTCATCCACGATGGGAGTGGCCGTGGTCAGCACCTCCCGCCCCGTCCGCAGGTGCTCGATGACACTGGCGGCTCCTTTCTTTTCCAGGGCGGCCAGCACGGCCAGGAAGGAAAGGTAGCCTTTCTGGACCAGCTCCTTTGCCCCCAGCCCCTGAATCTCTTCCCCATTAACTCCCTCCACCTGTTCGTAAGTGCGGTTGAGCTTGAGCACCCTTCCCGCCTGGTCGAACAGGGCAATTCCTTCACTGGAAGCATTGATGATGGTATCCAGTTCCTGGGCCATCCTCTTGACCGTTTCCAGCTGCTGGGATAGCGCTTCCACCTCGGAAACATCGTGGAAAAGACTCACCGCGCCAATGATCCTGTCTTCATAAATTACGGGTGCCTGGTTGGCAATAACGGTAGCCCCGTGCAGGACAATTTTCTGGCCGTAACTGGCCCTGCCCGTCTGCAGCACCTTCAGCAAACCCGATTGCGGAATGACCTCTTCCACATGGCGGCCCACCACCTGTTCAACGGACAGCCCGGTAATCCGGGCGGCGGACCGGTTGAAGATAACCACCATCCCCTTGCCGTCAACGGCGCAGATGCCGCTCAAAGCACAGTTCAGCACCTCATTCAAAAAACTGATAATATTCTTGTATTTCTGCTCAAAGGCCTGCACCAGGCGGGTTCGGGTCATCATACCGACCAGCCGGTTCTGCCGGTTCACAACCGGCAGGCGGCCGATGCCATGTTTCAAGGCCATCTCCCAGGCATTTTCGGGCACATCGTCTTCCAGTATGGTATAAACCTGCCGGCGCATCAGCTGACACACCGGGGTTTCCACGGGCATACCCCGGGCTATGGCCCGCATGATATGCGTTTTGGTAAAAATTCCAACCAGCTTCCCGCTCTCATCAACCACCGGCGCGCCATCGATTTCGTACTTGCTGAAAATTTTCGCTGCCTGATGAAGGGTATCGCCGGGCTGCAAGCACACGGGCTCCCTGGCCATGAAGTCCCGGATCAGCATTTCGCACGCCCCCTTCCAGAAGACCGCCCTAAAAACTCCGCGTGCCCCGCCGGACGCGGCGGCAACTACCAAATTACGGTCCCGTATCAGGGCCTCCCCAGGGCGCAGGGACCGGTGGCGCATTTGCCGCAAACGTCGCAGAGTCCGAGGTCGGCATAATATGCGTCCACCTCCAGCAGGCGCCGGTAGCATTTTTCCTTATCCAGCCCCTCCACACCCAGCGCCCCGGTGGGGCAGAGCTTTACGCAGGCTTTGCAGGTTCCCTTGCGCCGGTACAGGCAGTTCTCCCCGGCCGCCGGCGGGCTCGGGGAAAGGTCCGCATCCACCACCAGGCTCCCCAGGCGGCCGGCACACCCGGACGGGGTGATGAGCATGTGGTGCAGCCCGAAGGTGCCCAGGCCGCAGAGGTAAGCCACATGCTTGTGGGACCAGAAAGAAACCAGCGCAACCGGATCGAAATTATGGGTGGGCTCGCACCAGGCAGCCTTCACCCCGCGGTCTTCCAGTTCCCGTGCCAGCACTCCGCATATTTCGCCAATCAGCCGGTTGGTTTCAATATAGGCCTCCGCCCACCGGCGGCTGACATAGGGGTCCCGGCGGTGGATTTTCACCAGCTCCGGAGTAAAGGGCAGGAAAAAGGCCACCACGGAGCGGGCACCCGGCAGCAGATCCCGGGGCAGCAGGTGACCGGGACCAACCGCTTCTTTTAACCTGGCAAAACCGGGAGCATCGGCCCGGGCAAACCCCACCAGGGGAGTGCGGTAGCCGGTGCTGCCCCGGTGGTTATTTACCACCCGGGCAATAATTTCTTCGATCAGCTTTTCCATACTTATCCTCCCCAGCATTATTACTAGCTCTTTTTAACTCTTTGCCACCGGCTTCCTTCTGGAATCAAGAGCAGATTTTCCCGCCGGAGGGGATCAACCAGCACCCCGGTCACTATCGCCGGGCCATTCTTCCTGCGCCCGGCGGCTTATGAGCCGGTAGATGCCGGCCAGGACCACCTCCGGCGGCTCCTTCCCCTTCCAGAAGGGAGGCGGTCCAAGGGTTTTCAACAGCCCGGCCTCCACTTCCGGCGGTACCGGCAAAAAGCGCAGGCCGGCCAGCTCTTCACCCTCATCCCAGAAGCGGTCCAGTTGCCCTTCCAGGGACGGGCCGGCTGGTTCCGGGGAAGCCGGGGCAATCTCTTCCCCCTGCTCCTGTTCTACCCGGGCCGCCCTTTTTTCCCTCAGGGCGGAAATCAACTGCTCCCGGGTGCGCCCCCGGAGCAGGAAGAGGAAAAAGGGGTCTTCATCAAATTTCTCCCCCAGCAGGTAATAGACGGCGGCAATATGCTTGCAGGGATTGGCCCAGTCGGGACACGAGCAATCGGTCCTGATATCCCCTGCCGAGCGGGGGAACAGGGACAGGCCCGCCTGGCGGAAGGCCTCTTCAATGTCCCGGGGCATTTCCCCCGCCAGCAGCAGGGCGGCAAAAACGGCCCGGCCGGCCATTATACCTGTTACCCTTTCCCATTCCCGGTCCGAAAGGGTCTTAACCTCTATGCTTACCCGGTAGGGACGCGGGCGGCTGCCCTGCACCCGGGCCGAAACTACCCCGGGTTTTATATCGATTTCCAGAACATTGCCTGCCCGGGCGTAAGCCCGTCCCCGCCGCAGTCGCGTGTCCCAGCCGAAGGATTCCAGTACCTCGAGCCAGCGCCTGCCCCACCAGGTGGCACCAAAACCTCTTTTGGGAGCCAAAAGCCTTCACCATCCCCCTTGCTATTCTTCACCCAGGGCCTGGGCGCGCAGGGTCAACAACTCCCGCAATTCTGCAGTGGTCATTTCCGTCAGCCACTCCTCGGCGCCGGTCACAATACTGGCGGCCAGGGTCTTTTTTTCCTCAATCAACTGGTCTATGCGCTCTTCCAGGGTGCCACTGGTAACAAACTTGTAGACGAAAACATTGAGCTTCTGTCCTATGCGGAAGGCCCGGTCGGTGGCCTGGTCTTCCACTGCCGGGTTCCACCACCGGTCGAAGTGGAAAACGTGGTTGGCCCGCGTCAGGTTCAGGCCCACCCCGCCGGCCTTCAGGGAAATCACGAAAAACGGCGGCCCGGACTGCTGCTGGAAGCGCTCCACCATGTGGTCCCGCTGGCGCTGGCCCACACCACCGTGCAGGAAAAGTACCTCCCGGCCAAAATGGGCCTGCAGGTGGTTCTTCAATATTTCCCCCATGCGGGCAAACTGGGTAAAGATCAACGCCTTCTCGCCGCCGGCCAGCACTTCTTCCAGCATTTCCAGAAGACGCTTCATTTTACCGGACCGCCGGGCCGCCAGTATGCCGTCGCCAAGAAACTGCGCCGGGTGGTTGCAGATCTGCTTCAACCTGGTGAGAGCGGACAGAATCAGGCCCCGGCGCTCCATGCCTTCCGCCTCTTCTATGCGTTCCATCATCTCCTGGACCACCGCTTCATACAGGGTGGCCTGCTCCCTGGTGAGGTTACAGTAGACCCGGCTTTCCTGTTTTTCCGGCAGGTCCTGGATAATGCGGGGGTCGGTTTTCACCCGGCGCAGGATGAATGGCTTCACCAGCTGCTGCAGCCGCCGGGTCTTTTCCTGGTTCCCGTACCGCTCTATGGGCAGGGCAAAACGGCGGTTGAAATCGGCCGCCGGGCCTAAAAAACCGGGGTTTAAAAAGTCCATGATGGACCATAATTCCGAAAGGCGGTTTTCCACCGGTGTGCCGGTAAGGGCAAAACGGTAGCCGGCCTTCAATTTCTTCACGCTGCGGGTCTGCTTGGCAGCCGGGTTTTTGATGTTCTGGGCCTCGTCCAGCACCACCCCGTCCCATTCCACTTCCGCCAGCAGGCGTTCATCCCGCTGGGCCAGGGAATAGGTAGTCAGAACCAGGTGGCAGGCCCCGGCCTCCCGGACAAACTTCTTTCCCCGCAACCGCTGCGGCCCGTGATGAACCAGAACCTTCAAGCCCGGGGCGAAACGGGCCACTTCCCGCTGCCAGTTGCCCACCACTGAAGTGGGGCAGACCAGCAGCGCCGGCCCCCGGGGTTGCCCCTCTTCCAGGCGGTGCAGCAAAAAAGCAATAAACTGCACGGTCTTGCCCAGTCCCATATCGTCGGCCAGGCAGCCGCCCATACCCATGCGGGCTAAAAAGGCCAGCCAGGAAAAACCCCTTTCCTGGTACGGGCGCAGCTGCCCCCGGAATCCCGCCGGCACCGGCTGCGGGTCCAGTTTATCCTCATTCTTCAATTTCTCCAGCAGCGGGGAAAGTTCTCCTTCTCCCGTCACGTCCAGCACCGGCAGGTCATCCAGCTCCAGGCCGGCCCGGGACGGCATCCCCGCCGCCAGGCGCATGGCTTCTCCCAGGGTCATGACGTTATTTTTCCTGTTGCCGGCCAGCAATTCCAGAATCTTCTCCACCTGCCGGGGCTCCAGTTCCACCCACTGTCCCCTCACCTTCACCAGGGGAAGCTTCATGGCCACCAGCTTTTCAAATTCTTCCCTGCTGATGGTTTCCCCGCCCAGGGCCAGCTCCCAGTGGAACTCCACCAGGGTATCCAGTCCGAGGAGTCCCCGGCCCACCCCTTCGCTCTGCCCCTCCTTGTACCTTCTCAACCTTAAACGCACACCCGGGACGGGGCCGGCAGCTCCCTCACCCCACCAGGAAGGTACCAGCACGCCCAAACCCCTTTCCTGAAACAACGGCACGGCCTGCTTCAGGAAAGTATACGCCTCGGCGGTGCTGAGTTCACAACGGGTGGGGCAGGGGTCCTGCAGGGACCTTTCCAGCGGCGGAAACAGCCGGCAGGCCTGCCCCAGGTCGGCCAGGAGGCGCTCCTGGGGGTTTTCAAAGCGCCGGTGCAGGAAGGTCAGGGCGGCGCCGCTTTCCTTCCACACCATTTCCACCGGCACCAGCAGGCTGGGATCATCCACGGCCTGTAAAAAGAAACTTAAAGTCCAGGTTTTTTCGCCATCGGGCGGCGGTTCCAGGCGGAAACAGGTGCGAAAAGGCACCTGCCGGCGCCGGGACAGGGGCAAGCGCCAGGCTATTAATTGCCCGGTCATTTCCTTGAGCATGTCCTCCGGCAGTTCCACCGGCCCTCCCCCACGGCCCAGCGCCTGCACCCAGCGAGCAGCCGGATCGTTTTGACGGTCCTTGATACGTGCTCCGGGCGATGGGGCCAGCCATCCGGATATTTTTTCCTGCACCACCCGGCGGACAAAATCCATTACCAGAACATCGGGTGCCGGCAGGATGGTTGCAGTCCCTTCCGGCGGGCCGGGGCCATTTTTCAAAGCGGCCACGGCACGGCATACCGGGGGCATGGACCGGGCCAGCAACTCCAGCCGGGAGAGGTCTTCCCGGGCGTTGAACACGGGTCTCCAGACAGCCTGATAGCTTTTTTCATCCAGCAGGGGGATAAACCGCTGCCTGACCATCAGCTCCATGGCCCAGAGCGTTACCCGGCGCCAGTAGTGCCAGCCGGCAGACGGCATGACCACCTCCTGAGAAAAGCGGCCCCTTAAAAGCATCTCTGCGGCCTGCCCGGCAGGAAACAAAAACCCCTCCACCAGCCAGGGCCTTAAGACGACCTCTTCATCCGGAAAAACAGGTTCATCGGCAGCACCGGCCACCGGTAAAAGGGGTGAAGGCAGCGGCCGCCCCCCGGAGGAGGGCAATAGGACCCAGAGCTCTACGGTATCCGGCACCCGCTTTAAATCCATCCCCTGGTATAAATCGGCCACTTCAGCCTGTCCGGGGTGCCATCCCCGGGGCCGGCGTCCCCGCCGGCGGGGCAGCACCTTATCACCGAACTCTGTCCCGGGAGCCAGTTCTCCCCACACAAAAAAATAGCCGCTGTCCTTACCCACCACACCGGCGGGAAGCCAGGTTCCGTGCAAAACCAGCATCAACATTCACCTTGAGTAATGTTTCGACATTTTTAAGCCGTTCCCTGCCCGGGTATGAAACAGGCAGCCGCTCAATGAAAGGCCGGATCATCAACGGACCGGTGAGGATTGCTAAAAGCACATCTTTTCTGTGAGCCAAATCACTGCCCCGTTTCCTTGCCAGGCCTATAATGTAAGCAAATGGTTAAACAAAAAGTAAATGTTCAGCAAAACCGCTACCACCGGCAGGTGCCGCGTTGTCCAAAGCGAGCGACTTGCGGAGCGCTGGTAACAGCACCCGGCGAAGCGAGGGTAACCGGACTGCGGCGCGAAACCAGCGGCACCGAAATGTAGCTTAAGAATAAGGTAACCTACTATAACGGTAAAAAGATTATAGTAAGGTACGACTGTCATGCCGCATTTGCAGCGCCGCTAGTCCGGTCCGAAGCGAGTATGGCAGCGGCATCGATTTATTTCAGTTAGTGCAGACTTTTTCTGATGCCGCTGCGGCGAGAATTTTTAGCTTTTGCGGAAAAACTATTTTGTCAGCGCGGAGCACCGGAGTGAGCGTGGACAACGCGGCACCGTAGCGGGATCACTGAACATTTACAGCAAAAAAATTCTCAAGGAGGGTGAAAAGTACATGTTTTGTTACCAGTGTGAACAGACGGCCAACGGCACCGGTTGCACCAAAGTGGGCGTGTGCGGCAAAAACGAGGACATCGCCAGTTTGCAGGATACTATAATCATCGCTTTGAAAGGGATTGCCGCTTACGCTTACCACGCCCGGGAACTGGGTGCCAGGGATGAACAGGTGGACGCCTTCATGCACGAAGCGCTGTTCACCACCCTGACCAACGTGGACTTTGACCTGAACCGGCACATTGAAATGGCCCTCAAGTGCGGCGAAATGAACCTGCGGGTTATGGAACTCCTGGATAAGGCCCATGTGGAGCGGTTCGGCTCCCCCGAACCCACCAGGGTTTCCACGGGCACCAAGGCCGGCCCGGCCATCCTGATCACCGGCCACGATCTTTTAGACCTGTACGAACTGCTGAAGCAAACGGAAGGCACGGGTATCAACGTTTACACCCACGGGGAAATGCTCCCGGCCCACGCTTACCCGGAGCTGAAAAAATTCCCCCACCTGGCCGGCCACTATGGCAGCGCCTGGCAGAACCAGAAAACCGAATTTGAACAATTCCCCGGCGCCATTCTGGGCACCACCAACTGCGTGCTCATTCCCAAAGAATCCTACAAAGACCGCATGTTTACCTGCGGCATCGCCGGGTTGCCGGATGTAACCCACATTAAAAACCGGGACTTCACGCCGGTAATTGAAAAAGCAAAGGCACTGCCGCCGCTGCCGGAAAAAGAGGGCGGTGTTCTGGTAACCGGCTTCCACCATAACGCCGTATTGGCCCTGGCCGATAAAATCATCGACGCCGTCAAGGCCGGCAAGATCCGCCACTTCTTCCTGGTGGGCGGCTGCGACGGAGTGAAGAAGGCCCGGAGCTACTACACCGAGTTTGTCCAGAAAGTGCCCCGGGACTGCGTGGTGCTAACCCTGGGCTGCGGCAAGTTCAAGTTCAACTACCTGGACCTGGGCGAAATCGAAGGTATTCCGCGGCTGATCGACATGGGCCAGTGCAACAACGCCTACTCGGCCATCCAGGTGGCTGCAGCTCTGGCCAAAGCCTTTAACTGCGGTGTAAACGACCTGCCCCTGAGCCTGGTCCTGTCCTGGTTTGAGCAAAAAGCCGTAGCCATCCTGCTCACCCTGTTCCACCTGGGCATCAAGAACATCCGCATCGGCCCGTCTGCACCAGCGTTCATTTCACCGAACGTGCTCAAGGTGCTGCAGGACAACTACAACCTGAAGCTGATCACCACTCCCGATCAGGACCTGAAGGAAATCCTGGGTTAATAATCGCATCCGGCTCGTTAAAACGACTTGCTGCTGCAGTAATAAGGCCATGGATAAAGGTCCCGCCGGTTTATGGACACCGGCTGGGGCCTTTATGTTACCAGGACGATCCCGGGACCCTTCCTTCACCTGAAGAACCGTATCCCGGCTGCGAACGTGTCATCTTTGCACAGTAATTATTCAGTGAACCCGGTTGGATGCGGTGCTGTCCTCGCTCACTCCAGTGCTCCGCGCCGACAGCACCGCGGCTCGCTTCGGGCCGGCTCTGACTCTCTGCGGATTGCCCGTGACTAATTGCGCTTCGTTGTAAAGTTCTTAAACTAATGTGTTTCCAACTTTTCTTTCGATTAGTTGTTCTTGCGTCCTCGAGAGCCGAGCCGGCGGCCTCGCTTCACCGGGTGCTGTTACCGGCGCTTCGCAAGTCGTTCGCTCCGGACAGCGCCGCATCCTTGTCACAACGGCTTACTGAATATTTAATATTTACTTTGCCCAAACTCCTCCCGGTACCTGGCCAGAAAATATTCCAGCCGCCTTTTGTTGTATGTTATTGTTTCCGCCCAGGCATGGAGCAGTTCCTCCCCTTCCGGAGTTAAACGGTACAGGCGCCTGGCCGGACCGCCACCGCTGGTGTCCCACCGGGAAGAAACCAGGCCCTCCTCTTCCAGGCGACGCAGGTTACGGTAAACCGTACCCGGGTCGGCCTCACTGTCATGGAAGCCAAACTCCCTCAAGCTTTGCATCAGTTCGTAACCGTGGGCCGAACGGCGGTGAAGCAAAAGCAAAAGGCACGGCTGCATAAACCGCTCCATAGGAGCCCCGGCACACCGGCAGTCGCCGTGCCGGTGGCCGGGACCGTGATTTCTGCACATCAGGCATCCCTCGCTTACCGGATGAAACCTATGTAAGACAACCCCCGCCCCGAGTCCGGGTTGTCCCCACCTTCCAGCTACCCAGTTCTGGTTCTCGCTTGCTCCGGTGACCCAGCACTCACCCAGCACTCACCGGATCCAGGTACCTGCGCAGAGACTAAAGCCGCATATGGTAAGCAGTTACTATAGAGAACCCGGTTGCTGTGAGTGCTGGGTACCTGAGTAGAAATTGAAACTGTACATAGGCAGGAATCATCCCACCAACGAACTCTGGTTGCAGTGAGTACCGGGCAAACATCTTATATTAATAGTTTTTTTCGCCGGCACCCTGCGCAAACCTTCCCGTTTCCCCGACCTTTAAAATCATCTCCATGAGATACCCCGTAGCAATTATGGCCGGCAGGGTTAACGCCAGGCGCAAAAGGGCAAAGGGCAGCCCGATAAACTTGACTTCCATCATCAACATGGGAATTTTAATGGTCGCCCAGGTGCCCAGGAAAATTACCGCATTGGCCAGACGACAGCCCTTTCTGAGCAGCGCGCCGGCCACCGGGAAACCGGCATAAAGGGGACCGGCCGCCGCAGTGGCCACCAGAATGGAGATAACCACACCGCGCACACCGGAGTCCGGTCCTACGTTCTTCTCCACAATCTGACGGGGAACCCATACATCCAGCAGGCCTACCAGGACGAAAATCGGCGGCATGAATAATAGCATTTCCACCAGATAATCCAGGGCACTTTTCACAGCTTCACTACCCCTGGCTGGATATTGCCAGGAAAGAAACAGGTCGGCAACCACCACTAAAGCAAACAGGGCATATCTCCTGAGCCGGGATTTCACTGCATAACCACTCCCATCACGCCCCCAATCACCAGGGCCAGGACAAACCCGATGGCATTGCGGCAGAAGGTAAATTTCTTACCAAAAAAGTTAACTTCCATGGGGGCCGTGATAATCCCCACCATTAACAGGGTCGTAATAAAACAGGCCACCGCCATCACGCTGGCCCCGGATTGCAAAAGGGAAGCCGCCAGGGGAAAAGCGATAAAGGCGGGCATCAGGGTAACGGCGCCGGCCAGGGAAATGAGGAGAATGCCCGCAGGACTGTTATTTCCAAAGAGCCCCGCAATAACCTCCCGGGGCACCAGCGCCAGCATAAGGCCAATCAGCCCGATGATCCCCAGCATGGTGGGGATCAGGTTGCGAAAGGAGTTCCAGGCTATGGCCAGGGCCTTTTTTGTCTTCTGCCGGTCCCGCCGGAAAGAAATACATAAGGCTGCTGCCGCCAGTACATATAGAACAATGTTAAATAACATTACATCACTCCTGCATCGTATTGCGGAAGCTAGATGAGGGATTGATTATGTATTGCCTTCCCAGTATCTCCCTAATTCTCAAAATACAGGTCAGAAGGGAAATAATCCCTTCTGACCCGGGCAATTTACCGGTTAACCCTTTAACTCTTTAATCCTTTCCTCTACCGCCTTAACTTCGGCCTGCAGTTGCTTCAGGTAGTTTTCCAGGCGGGCCAGCTGTTCTTCCTTGCCGTAAAAATGCCGTTGAAAGTGACCGCCGTGACAGTGGCAGCCCCGGTGCCCGGGAGCATGCCCGTGAACATAACCGTGACCATATCCCTGGTGACCGTAACAATGTCCCTTTCCAGGTGTGCAGCACATATGATTACCCCCTTTATATGTTATTTGCCTATATAGTTCAATAAATAATATAGCATCATCAATTGTTTTTGTAAACTCCTTTTCAAAAAAATATCTGGTTATTCATCTATTGACGAAAGGAAGTACATCTGGCAAAAAGCAGCGGCCAGTTAAAACTTAGAATCGAGTAGGAGGGGGCGGCTAGCCCCCGTCCTCTCACACCACCGGACATGCGGGTCCGCATCCGGCGGTTCACCAAGCTTGACGAAGATAAGAATAGCGTTCGGTTAAGCTCATCAGGCCCTGG
>Ga0247720_100405_pt1 | contig 16196 bp, 15 predicted proteins | sample MSEWel2015_12_15_FD_189078 | JGI IMG/M metagenome (GOLD analysis project Ga0247720, IMG submission 189078) | Subsurface sediment microbial communities from gas well in West Virginia, United States - MSEEL Well Study Marcellus 3H_2015_12_15 | ecosystem: Environmental > Terrestrial > Deep...
TTGATGATGGGCGACAAGCTCTGCGACCAGGTTGGTGAGGTTCACCGGTTTTAGCTGATCCTCATCATCGGTTCCAGGCTTGCGAATGTGGTCGACCAATCTGGACATCTTGCGCACGGCGTGGTCGGTGGTGTTGATCATGTCGTCAATAAAGGCCGGGTTGTTCCGGTGTCTTGGTGCGTTCTTCACCAGAAGCGACAGTTGGGCGATCACGGTTTTGAGGTCGTGAACCAAAAAGGCCGAAGCCTTGCTCACCGCCTCAAACTGCATGGCTCTGGACAGGCGGTTTTGTGCGTCGGCCTGGGCGAGAAGGTTGCAGGTCTGGCGGGCGACCACCTTGATCAGGTCGAAGTTCTCCCAGTTCAGAGCAACCCGGGCATAAGGGGTTCCCACCAGTGCCATTCCGTAGAGCTCGTTACCCAGGTAAAGCGGGATAATCAGCCATCCGTCGGGCGTTTTTGCGATGGCGTCGGGTATTTCGAGCAGGTTGTAACCAACCGGGTCCGATTGGTATTCATGCAGATCGACAATCCATTCACGGTTTGAGAAGAAGCGGACCAGTTCGGAATCGCTATCAATCATCGTGTGTTTGGGCGTAGAGAGATTGATGGCGGCTTTCAGAACATAAGCATCCCGCTCGCCTTTCAGCCAGATGGCCCCGCCATTGCTTTCCACCAGGCCTGCCAGGATACGGATGACCCGTTCCGGGAGCGGCGGTTCATCGCTGAGATCCGCCAGTTCCCGGGTCATTTTCAACCATTCCTCCCGGTAATCGTATTTATAATCGAAGAAGTTCTGGCTGATCCGCACCATGAGTTTGGCTCGGATGCGGCGGGAAAGCAGCAGGGTGGTGAGGAACACCAGCGAGATCGTGAAAAACAGGACCTGGAGTGCGTCGCCCCATTCACCGCCGAGGACCTGGACATAGTAGCCACCCAGTGCCAGGAACAGGAGATAACCACCGGCGAAGACCAGGGTGCCGGCATGAAAGACCGCTGAACGGGACAGCTGGAAATCAACTGGTTGTTTGCGGGTGTTGATTACGTTCACCGCGAACAGGGGAGTGAGCAGGGCATTGACGAAACCGCGGGCGTTCCAGAAGGAATCGGCTACCTGGCCGAATAACAGGGCATCGGCATACATGAAGAAATCGAAGGCGAGGATGGTGGCGGTGCCGATGCAGATATACTTGATGCTGGAGCGGCCGAAGCTGGGGGAATTTCTCCAGATCTGCTCCACCAGTGAAAGGCCCAGCAACGAGAGCCCTATCTGGCCGAGCAGTTTTACCTTGCCTGTGGAGACGTCGATGCTGCCGAAATGCTCAATGACGCTGGTGCTGATCAGCAGAATAAGCAGGATGACAGCGCTGGTGCCGAGGATTCGTTTTAACTTGCCGCCGAGCTTGTTCTCCCGGAGCCCGTCTTTAAGCAGTGCAAACAGCAGGTAAATCCAGGCAGCGTCCCGAATCAGTTCAATCAGGTAGCGGATGTTAAACCCCGGGTGCCCCCACAGGCTCTGGCTGACGATAGCCAGCGCCCACAGGGCTGATACAAAAGCTGCGAGAGCCAGCGCCCGGTCTACGCCACGGCGCAGGTAGCGTGCAACTACCAATAGGCCAAGTAGCCCGAACGTAATCGCCGCAAGCGAATAGCTGAGTACGTCCATGTTGCTGAACATGCCGAAGCACCCCGAAAAGGAAATCCATGTCAAAGCATAGCCGCGTTTATCCTACAGCGTAACTTATGTAGCCGTTAACACCCTAAACCGGCCTCTTGTTCTCCCGATAAAACCGGAAAATCTCCTTCAGCGGTCTTTTCGGCTCAAAACCGAATTCTTTTGCAAACGCCCGCCCGTCGATCACCACCGGATACTTGTAAAATGCCATCAGGTAGGAGGGGAAGCTTTTCAGCTTGAGCGTGCTGAGGATGAATCTCGGCACTATTGGCGGGATGGACATTATCGGCAGGCGCTTGCAGCCACAAAGCTTGAGCGCGTGCTGGTAGGCCACCCAGTCCTGCGGCGCTACGTTGTAGACGCCACGGGTCGGCTTCTTGTAAGCCAGAACAATGGCATCGGCCATGTCGTCAATATGAATGAATTGCATCATCGGGGAAAAACCTGCCAGCACCGGCGCCCGTTCGCTGGCCAGCAGGGTGCTGATGGTGTTGCGCACGCCCGGGCCCACGATGTTGCAGGGCCGCAGGATGGTGATGTTCAGTTCCGGGTAGCGCCACAGATAGATGTTGGCGAGGTTTTCCAGCTCCACGGAATCAATGAGGTCAGCGCTTAGCCCGGCGCTCTTGAGCGGCGCGGACTCATCAATGAGTGCCGGGTTGTAGGCGACGGCTCCGTAGACGTGAAACGTGGACAGTACCACCACCCGCTTGATGCCGTACTTGTGGCTCAGATCCAGCAACTTCTGGGTGCCAAGGACATTGGCGTTGTAGCGCCGCATGCGGGTCAGCTGGCTGGACATGATCCGGCCCATGTGGATCACACCATCAAACCGGTAGCGCCGGAACAGATCCTCGAATACCCGCTTGTTGAAATCGATGCAGTAGCTGGGAATGTCGTCGCCCAGGTACACCTGCTCCCGGAAATCCACGGCTACCAGATCGCAGGTATCCCGCAGCTGTTCGATGACCTTCTGGGCGAGGGCGCCGGCGGCGCCGGTAATCAGGATATGGGGTCTGCGTTGTTCGGTCATCAGAAAAGCCTTTTCCTTTCGCTCAGTCCCTTGTCGATCAGCCGGCTGATTTCCGCCTTGACGGTCTCCACCCGCTCGGTGACCTGTTCTTCGGGGATTTCCAGGTCGTCAAAATACATCGGGGCTCCGAAGTTCAGGTGCACTTTTGCCGGCAGCACAACCGGCATGGCGACCGGGGCGTAGGGGATGCCCAGGGCCCTGGCCAGGGGCTTGATGTTGGCGATGGCCGGGATGGTTTCCTCACAGCCCACCACGCCCACGGGAATGATCGGTGCCTTGTACTTCATGGCCAGGTGCATAAACCCGTTGCCGAATCGTTTGAGCTGGTAGCGATCCTGGTAGAGCTTTCCGGAACCGCGTATGCCCTCGGGGAACACAATGACGGCTTCGTCGTTGGCGAGCATCTTGGCACAGTTGACCGGGTCGCCAAGCACCGCGCCCACTTCGTTGAGCAGGTTGCCCAGCCAGGGCACGGTCGGAAAGAAGCGTTCAATCATCGCCCTTGGAATGCGGGCATCTTTTTCCCGTGAGGCGAGGGCATAGCCAATCAGCAGGCCATCGATGGGCAATTGCCCGCTGTGATTGGCAATGATCAGCACGGGCCCCTCGGCGGGAACGTTTTCGACGCCGTGCGCCTGGACCCGGAAATACTTCTCGTAAATCTGCTTGGTGACTGAGAGCCCGTACTTGATGGCTTCGTTGTTATAGCCCCAGGGGTCGTAACCCAGACTTCCAATGGGTTTGCGGATGCGGTTGACGTGCTCGTCCAGTGCAGCGGGGACCAGTCTGGATTTCAGAAACGATGCCAGGCTCATGATTTCCTTCCAATGAATACGCCCAAGGTGTGGCTTTGTCCGTTATTAAGCACCCGGTAATCGCCGGCGGCATTGGCAGTTTCGACGCACAGCATCGATTGCCAGGCCGTATCCGGCAAATCCGACAGTTTGGCTGCCTTGGCCGGGCCCGGGTTCCAGACCACGGTTGAATCACTGCCTACGGCGGAGAGTTTACGGCCGGATCGCGGTGTCACGATGGTCAGGGGCTCTCCGCTCTCGTAGATCCGGTCTGTTTCTCCGTTGAAATACACCGGGCCTTCCTGGTTGCGGTACTCCCAGTTATCCAGGGTGTCGATGTACTGGCTGTTGCCAAGACCCAGCACCCGGGTGCGGGAGATGTCGCTGGTGGGGAAATAGGTATGAAGCGCCTGGGTGAAAGCGAGGGGGTCGTTGCCCAGGTTCGTGGTGGTCAGCGCCAGCTGGCAGCCCCGGATGGAGAAGCTGAACGTGAGCAGGGCGAGTGCGTGGCCGGTCCAGACATCACTGAAATCCTCGTTGGCATTCAAGGACAGGCTGATTTCCACCTCATGGGCGTTTTCCCGGACATCCTCCAGCTTCCACAGTGCGGTGCGGGCAAACCCGTGGGCGCTGTCTGTGTGAATCCGCTTCCGCACTTCCGGGGCATTGCGGGCCGGATCACCAAACCAGGGCCAGCAGACCGGAACGCCGCCCCGGATAGCGCGCCCCGGCTCGTATCGGGCGGTGGGGCTCATCCACAGCCAGTCGGCTTCATCCTGGGGCTTGAAGCTTGCCAGGTGGGCGCCCTGGAGAAACAGGGTGGCCTGGAACAGGGGGTGGTGGACCTCAAGGGCTTCCAGTTGCCCGATGGTTTTCCAGCGCGTGAAGGACCATTGGCCCGGAGAGAGTGAGAGCGGTGGCCTGTTACTGCTTTCTGACATGGTGATCTGCTAAGTGAAACCGATTAAGTGTATTTGCCTACACAGAGAGTAAATTAAAACTGCCGCTCCGGCGAGAATTGAGCCTAAAATACGCTCAAGTTCTGTACGAGGCCCGCTAATGGAAGCGCCGGTAATTGATCATATCCAGGAGTCGCTGAAGGCTTTGCCGGAAGCCGTATCCGGGGATTGGCTGGATGAACTGGCCCTTGGGCTGAGCGAGTATGGCTGGATGTCCCTGGATGTCCGGTCCCGGCTGGGAAATGACCTGCTGGCGGCACTGAAACAGGAAGTGCAGATTCTGGATCGCACTGATGCCCTGAAAAAAGCCGGCATTGGCCGTGGCAGTGATCTGGTGCGGGACCGCTCAGTGCGCCGCGACAAGATCGCCTGGCTGCAGGGCGTCACCTCGCCCCAGGCGGCGTTGTTTGAGTTCTTTGAATCGATTCGCCAGGGGCTGAACCAGAGGCTGTTTCTGGGCCTGAAGCGGTTCGAGACCCATTACGCCACCTACCATCCGGGTGATTTCTATAAAAAACATCGGGACAGTTTTCAGGGCAGGGCATCACGGGTGGTCAGCCTGGTGCTCTACCTGAATGAGGATTGGCAGGCGGCAGACGGTGGCGCGCTTCAGGTGTTCAATCGGGACAGCGAACACGAGGTGTGTGGCACGGTTTTGCCTGAGGCGGGGCGTATGGCCCTGTTCATGAGCGAAGAAATTCCCCACGAGGTACTGCCGGCGAACCGCACCCGATACAGCCTGGCCTGCTGGTTCCGACAGGATGAAGTGCCGCTGCCGCTGTAACAATGCCCGGGAATTAAAGGCAATTGGCGTCGCCTTGGATTTCCCGTTGTAGTCGGCAAACCCTTTTGCTAATATGCGCGCCGCTTTCAGGGAATTGTCCTGAAGCGCCGTTATGGTGGCTCCATTGGTGCCTCCGCAACATGAAACCGTGAACCCGGTCAGGCCCGGAAGGGAGCAGCCGAAGCGGTGGAATTGTGTGCCGGGGTGTCGCTGATGGAGTCACCCCCAGATTTTCCCTTCTTTCTCGTTTCTATTTTCCTCTATCTCCCTGATTTCCGCCTCAACCCGTCCAGTTTTCTGCGTGTTTGCCGGATCAAGTCTGCTTCTTCTGGATCTTTGTCCATGCTAAGGTTAGAGCCGTTTTTAACTGCAGTTGGCGGAACATGAGCTACCAGGTACTTGCCCGTAAATGGCGCCCACGCACCTTCGAGGACATGGTGGGCCAGGAACACGTGCTCCAGGCGTTGATTCACGCCCTGGAAAGCCAGCGTTTGCACCACGCCTACCTGTTCACCGGTACCCGCGGTGTGGGCAAAACCACCATTGGCCGATTGCTGGCGCGCTGTCTCAACTGCGAAACCGGTATTACCCCGAATCCCTGTGGCGAATGCTCCAGTTGCCGGGAGATTCAGGAAGGACGATTCGTTGATCTGATTGAAATCGATGCCGCCTCGCGCACCGGCGTGGATGACATGCGTGAACTGACGGACAACGTCCAGTACGCGCCGAGCCGCGGCCGCTACAAGGTGTACCTCATTGACGAGGTGCACATGCTGACCAATCAGTCCTTCAATGCGTTTCTGAAAACCCTTGAGGAACCGCCGGAACACGTCAAGTTCCTGCTGGCGACGACCGATCCCCAGAAACTGCCGGTGACCGTGCTTTCACGGTGCCTGCAGTTCAATCTCAAGCGGATGACCCCGGAACACATTGCCGGCCATCTGAGGCATGTTTTGGGCGCGGAGGAGATTCCCTTTGAGGAGCCCGCGCTATGGCTTCTGGCCCGCGCCGCCGACGGCAGTATGCGGGATGCCCTGAGCCTGACCGATCAGGCCATCGCCTTTGGTGACCAGAAACTGGCGGCCAGTGATGTCAGCAACATGCTGGGTACCATTGACCAGCGGGACATTGAGCGCATTGTAAACGCCCTTGTTGAGGGCGACGGCCCGGCCTTGCTGGGGGAGGTCAGCCGGATTTCGGATTTTGCCCCGGATTACAGCGTGATTCTGGCGGACCTCTTGTCGCTGTTTCACCGGGTTACCATGGAGCAGGTGGTGCCCGGCAGTGCCGACAACAGCCTTGGCGACGCTGAGCAGGTGCAGGCCCTGGCCAGAAAGCTCAGCGCTGAAGATGCCCAGCTGTTCTACCAGTCTGCTTTGATTGGCCGCAAAGATCTGGGCATTACACCGGATGCCCGTATGGGGTTCGAAATGACCCTGCTCCGGATGCTGGCGTTTCGCCCGGGCGCTGATCGCCGTGAGCCGCCGGCTGTGAGCTCTGGTGGCCAGAGCGCGGTCTCCGAGCCACGGGATGAACCCGACCCGGCGCCGGCGCCTGCTCCGAATGCCAGACAGCCCGAGCCGGAACCGGTACCGGAGTTGCAAGCGGAACCACCAGCGCCTGAACCCGAGCCCGAGCCGGTGATGCCAGAGGCGTCACCAGTGCCGGAACCAGAGCCTCAACCAGAACAAGAGTCTCAACCAGAACAGGAGTTTCAACCGGAACCGACGCCACCCGAGGAACCGGAGCCGACACCATCCCAGGAACCGGAAGGCGAGTTTGTCTGGCACCGGGATTTCCGCAGCCTGGGCATTGTTGGTATGCCCGGCAACCTGGCCAGCCACGGTGCAATGAGTCGGGAAGGCGACACAATCACCCTGATGATCGATCAGGGCCATGCCCGGCTGCTGAACAGCCGGCACGAGGAAAAGATCCTCGCGGCCTTGAGAAACCGGTTTGGCGACTCCATTCAGTTACGGATAGAGCAGGGCGAATCGGGGCCAGATACGCCGGCGGCCTACGAGGAGCGCCAGCGCAAGGCCCGGCAGGAAGCGGCGGAAGCATCCATCCGGAAGGATCCGGTCGTACAGTCTATTGTTGAACGATTCGAAGCGCGGGTAGTCGAAGAGAGTATCCGGCCGGTTGAGACAAGCAGGAGATAACGAATGATGAATAATATGGGCGACATGATGAAAAAAGCCCAGAAAATGCAGGAAGAGATGCAGAAAGCCCAGGAAGAGATCGCCAAAGCGGAAGTGACCGGTGAAGCCGGCGCCGGGCTGGTAAAAGTGACCATGAATGGTCGCCACGATGTTCGCAAAGTGGACATTGACCCTTCCCTGATGTCTGAAGAAAAGGACATTCTGGAGGATCTTCTGGCGGCGGCGGTGAACGATGCTGTCCGTCGTGTTGAGGAAAACCAGAAGGAAAAGATGTCCGGTATGATGTCTGGCATGGGCCTGCCTCCCGGTTTCAAGATGCCGTTCTGAATTTCATCCTGCAGTCGTTTGAGGACTTTTCATGGCGTTCAGCCCTCTGGTTGATGAGCTCGTCGAATCTCTTCGTTGCCTTCCCGGCGTAGGGCAGAAAACCGCCCAGCGTATGGCCTTTCATCTGCTGGAGCGGGGTCGCTCCGGCGGCACCCGTCTCTCCGAAGCCCTCAGCCAGGCCATGAGTGGTGTCAGGCGCTGCGAGAGTTGCCAGAATTTTGCCGATACCGAAATCTGCGGCATTTGTGACAATCCCCAGCGCCGCACCGGAACCTTGTGTGTGGTGGAAAGCCCATCGGATCTGCTGGCGATTGAGCAGGCCGGCGATTACCGGGGTGGCTATTTTGTGTTGATGGGCCATTTGTCACCCATCGACGGTGTTGGTCCCGAGGAGATTGGCATCGAACGATTGCTGAAGCGGGTTCGGGACGAAGGCGTTACCGAGCTTATTCTCGCCACCAACCCCACCGTTGAAGGTGAAGCCACGGCGCATTACATTGCTGACCGGCTTGATGGCCGTGGGATTCTGATTACCCGGCTGGCCCACGGTATTCCGGTTGGTGGTGAGCTGGGCTATGTTGACGGCTTTACTCTCACCCACGCCTTCAGAGGCCGAAAACCTCTCTCCGATTAAATCTGACCAGGCATTTCTATGGATATTTCCGCCCAGGCCGCTGCGGCTGTTGACGTTCCCCCGGCACCCGCCAGCATTCACTGGATCCGGGAGCCGGAGGCACTTGATGAATGGCTTGATCGCGCACCGGGCAAGCCTCTGGCGCTGGACACGGAATTTGAGCGGGTAAACACCTTCTACCCGATACCCGGCCTGGTTCAGCTCGGGCTTAACGGTGAGTTCTGTCTGGTGGATCCGTCAGTTGCCGAGCAGTCCCGTCGGTTCCGGGAGGTTCTGACCGATCCACAAACGCCCAAGCTTCTTTATGCCATGAGTGAGGATATGGAGCTGTTCCGCCAGTGGCTCAATATTGAGCCTGCAGGCGTGATTGACTTGCAGATTGGTGCGGCGATGGCCGGTGCCGGGTTCTCCCTCGGTTACGCCAGGCTGGTCGAGACATTGTTCGGCGAAACACTCGACAATTCCGCTACCCGGTCCGACTGGCTGGCCCGGCCTCTGAGCGAGGCGCAGCAACGCTATGCCATTGAGGATATCCGTTTCCTGGAACCCATGTATGAGTGGGTAACCGCATTGCTGAGGGACCGGGGACTGGAGGCTGCGCTGGTGGAGGAATCGACACGCTTCGCCGACGAACTGGCGCGCCAGGAGGATCCGGATAACCATTACCTGAAGCTTCGCGGTGGCTGGTCACTCTCACCGCAACAGCAGGGCGTGCTGCGGGAGCTGGTTCGCTGGCGGGAACTGGAATGCCAGAAACAGGACCGGCCCCGGAACCGGGTGCTGTCAGATGCACTTCTTATCGCCATCGCGGAACAGATGCCGGGCTCCCTCAGGGAGCTTTCCAACATTCAGGGTGTGCCGTCCGGCGCGGTCCGTCGTTATGGCGATACCGTGCTCGAACTTGTGAGCAGAGGCATGACCGCGGATAATTCCGGTCTTGAGCGCATCGCTCCGCCCTTGTCGAGAGACCAGCAAGGGTTCTTCAAGCAGTTAAAGCGGTTATTCAGAAAGGCAGCAGAAGATGCTGATATTCCAATAGAATTGCTTGCACCGAGAAAGCGGCTGGAGAAGCTGGTGCAGGATCGTGATCTGGCACAACATGAATTTTTTCAGGGCTGGCGGGCCAGGATTCTGGCACCGGTTCGCGCTGATATCGAGGATTTACTGAAGTCATGAACGAACGGGAATTTGTCTCTGTATTCCGCAGCAGCAAAAAGCGCGATACCTATATTTTTGTCCGCCGTGGTCAGGACTGGGAGGCGTTGCCGGAGAGCCTTCGCGGCATTTTCGGACAGCCGGTCCATTCCATGGATCTGGTGCTGACACCGGATCGCAAGCTGGCAAGAACAACGGGCAGGCAGGTGCTTGAGGCCATCGGGGAGAAGGACTTTTTTCTCCAGATGCCCGAAGAACGGGATGGTTATGTGGTGGACTTCAGAACCCGTCCGGAACAGCGTAACTCATGATCGCCGAGGTGCCGTTCTGGCAGCGTAAGCGCCTGGACGAAATGACAGCCGAGGAATGGGAATCCCTGTGCGACGGCTGCGGCAAATGCTGCCTGAACAAGCTGGAAGATGAAGACACCGGCGAGGTTTACCACACCGATCTGGTGTGCCGTTTCATGGATGAGGAAACCTGTCGCTGTACCGTTTACGATGAGCGGCTTAAAAAGGTGCCCGGTTGCACGGTGCTGACACCGGACACCGTCAAAGACTACCATTGGCTACCTTATACCTGTGCCTACCGGACCCTGGCGGAAAGCCGGCCGTTGGCAGACTGGCACCCGCTTCGCAGCGGTGATCCGGATTCCGTGCACGAGGCGGGGGTTTCCATCCGCCACCGGGTTGTTTCAGAGGCTCGGGTGCCGGAAGAGGACTGGGAAGAACACATCATTCACTGGATTCTGTAATGATCGATACCGATGCACAAATGGCCTATGGCATTTTCTGGGCCGCCTACGCGATTGCCTTTGTCGTGTTCTTTTACATGATGAAGCGCCTGATTCGTTTTCTGCCTTTATACGGTCTGAGAACGCTTATTCTAGCTGCCCTGGTTGCGCTGTTGCTGACCCCGGTTGAATCGCAGATGTTTGAGAATTGGTGGATACCCGCCTGGCTGTTTGCCGGCTATGAGATGATTCTTGGCAATGCCGACGCCGCCGGAAGAGCCATATTCAACCTGGGTCTGGCCGGTCTGGTCATGTTGCTGGTCTGGGTGCTGGATCTGGTCCGTTATCGTCTGGTTCGGCGGTAACACTGATGGGTTACGGGAACGGAAGAACACTTTGAAAGTCATGACACTTAGATGGCTGGCCCTGTTTGTACTGGTTTTCATCAGCGCTCTGCCGCTGATGGCAGCCGCGCAGGAAACCGCCGACGTTCAGCTGCCAGAACAATCGGATGTCCGGATTATTGTCGACATCTCCGGTTCCATGAAGGAAACCGATCCGCAGAATCTGCGTCAGCCTGCGGTGCGTCTCCTGGCCCGGATTCTGCCGGAGGGGGCGTCAGCGGGGGTCTGGACCTTCGGCCAGTATGTGAACATGCTGGTGCCTCACCGGGAGGTTAGCGATCAGTGGCGGGAAATGGCCATTGAGCGTTCGGAAGACATCAATTCCGTCGCCCTGCGAACCAACCTTGGCGAAGCCATTGAAGTGGCCAGCGATGGCTATTACACCGATGGCGATCTGAGCCGGACTCACTTCATTCTTCTCACGGATGGCAAGGTCGACATTTCCGAAGACCCGGAAGCCAACGCGGCCGAGGAGCAGCGCATCCTGGAAGAGGTGGTTCCCGGCCTGGTGGAAAAAGGCGCCACCTTCCATCCGGTGGCACTATCGGAAGCAGCCGATACGGAATTTCTGAGGGCCCTGGCCACACAATCCGGTGGTCGCTATCAGATTGCCCGGAGCGCAGACGCCCTCAACCTTGCCTTTCTGGAGGCGCTGAATACCGCGGTGCCCCAGGAACAGATCCCCCTTGAGGGCAATGGCTTTACCGTCGATGACGGGGTGCGAGAATTCACCGCGCTCATTTTCTGGGGAGAGACGGAAACCTCGGCCACGCGGGAGCTGGAACTGGTGCGGCCTGATGGCGAGACAGCGACCCTTGCGAGCGCGCCTGAAAATGTCCGATGGGCACGTGAGGCCGGGTATGACCTGATCACAGTGAATGAGCCGATGGCAGGCGACTGGCGCATCAATGGCGAGCTGGGTGAGGGGAGCCGGGTAACCGTCGTCAGTGACCTGCGAATGGTGGTCAGCCCGTTACCGACCAGTTTCTCAGCGGAAAAGCCGCTGGCTATCCGGATCGCGTTTTTTGAAGAACAGGAAAAAATTACCAACCCGGACTTTCTGGGCGTCCTGGACGTTGAGCTGACCATTACCTCCGAGGATGGGCGCAGCGGAACCAAGGTTCTGTCCGGAGATCAGCCGCCGGAGGACGGAACCTACGAGGACACCGTCAGTTCCCTGCCAGCCCCGGGCCTGTACCGCATTGATGTGGTTGCTGATGGCCAGACCTTCAGCCGTAAATTTAGTGCGACGGTCGGATTTACCGTTACCGAGGGTGCTGAATCGGCCGCGCCGACCGAACCGGTTACTGCTCCGGCGGAGGAACCCAAGCCTGAGCCCCAGCCGCCAGAGCCTGCCGCTGAAGAGCCGGAGCCGGCGATCAGTTCGCCTATTGACGTGAGCCAGGTGGAGGCGCCTTCCGGGCCAGTCGCCGGAGAAGCTCCCCCGAAGACCGAGCCACAACCAAAGCCACAGCCACAGCAACCGGAGGAAGCTACCGGTTCCTTGCCCGTGCCCCTATGGATGATGGGTGCAGGAGCGGGCGGCCTTGTCCTGATTGGCGGTCTGGTGTGGGTTGCACTGCGTCAGCGTAGTAAGCGTCAGGATGAGCAGGCAGAGGCCGCTGCCGAACGGGAGACGCTGGAGGATCTGGAAGAGGCGTCCGAGCCTGAGCCAGAACCGGAGCCTGAGGTAGAACCGGAGCCGGAGGACATTCCGGAAGTCACCGAAGTGGATTCCGAACCTGAGCCCGAGATTCCGATAGCAGACACGCTGGCGGACGATGAACCTGCCGAGCCGGACGAGGAAATCCCGGAGCTGGAGGATGTCGCCGATCCTTCGGATGCCGATACTCCGGAGGAAGAAGACGTCGAAGAATTCGGACTGGAGGATTTCGACCTTTCCGAGTTCGACGATCTGCCCGATTTCGATGAGAATGAATCCGCGCTGCCGGATAACGATCCGAAAAAGAAACCCGACGAAAACGATCAGAAAAAGTAACCAACAGGAACCCGACCCATGAAGTTTACCGGTACCGAGAAATACGTAGCCACCGATGACCTGCAAATGGCCGTCAACGCCGCGATAACGCTCCAGCGTCCGCTGTTGATCAAGGGCGAGCCGGGCACCGGGAAAACCCTGCTGGCTGAAGAAATGGCCGCCGGCCTGGGTATGAAGCTGATCCCGTGGCACATCAAATCCACGACCAAGGCGCAGCAGGGTCTGTACGAGTACGACGCGGTTTCTCGTCTGCGGGACTCCCAGCTGGGCGATGAGAAGGTCAAGGACATCAGCAACTACATTGTCAAGGGCAAGCTCTGGGAGGCCTTTGAGTCCGAGGAGCAGGTGGTTCTGCTGATTGATGAAATCGACAAGGCGGATATTGAGTTCCCGAACGACCTTCTGCTCGAACTCGACCGGATGGAATTCTTCGTTTACGAGACGCAGCAATCGGTCCGGGCCAAACACCGGCCGATCATTGTGATCACCAGTAACAATGAGAAAGAACTGCCGGATGCCTTTCTGCGCCGGTGTTTCTTCCACTACATCAGCTTCCCGGATCATGACACCATGCAGAATATCGTGGATGTGCATTACCCGGGCCTGCAGCAGGAAATCGTTCGTGATGCCCTGGAAGTGTTTTTCGATGTGCGCAAGGTCCCGGGTCTGAAGAAGAAGCCCTCAACCTCGGAGCTGATTGACTGGCTGAAGCTGCTGATGGCGGACGAGCTGTCGGCGAAAATGTTGCAGGAGAAGGATACCAGTTCGGCGTTGCCGCCTCTTTACGGTGCTCTGGTGAAGAACGAGCAGGACGTGCACCTGTTGCAGAAGCTCGCATTCATGGCGCGTCGCCGCAGCTGATTCTCAGCAAGAACATTGGCAAGAGTCACGTTTTATGTTGATTGATTTTTTTCTCGAAGTCCGGCGAGCGAAGGTACCGGCCAGCCTGCGGGAATTTCTGGATCTGCTGGAAGCCCTGCAGCACCGGCTCGCTTTTGCCGATATGGAAGAGTTCTATTACCTGGCCCGACTGTGCCTGGTAAAGGATGAACGACACTTCGACAAATTCGACCGGGCATTCCAGGCGTATTTCGAGGGCATTCAGAACCTGGACGACCTGCTGGAAGCACTGATTCCGGATGACTGGTTGCGGGCCGAGTTTGAAAAGCATCTGTCCGAGGAAGAGAAGGCCAAAATCGACTCTCTCGGTGGGCTTGAAGAGCTGATCGAGACCTTCAAGAAGCGCATGGAAGAGCAGCAGGAACGCCATGCCGGCGGTAACAAGTGGATCGGCACCGGCGGTACCTCGCCCTTCGGAGCGGATGGGTATAACCCCGAGGGCTTCCGGATTGGTCAGAAGAAAGGCCGCCACGGCCGGGCTGTCAAGGTCTGGGAAAAACGTGAATACAAGGATCTGGATGACAGCATCACCCTGGGCATCCGGAACATCAAGGTGGCGCTGCGCCGGCTGAGAAAATTCGCCCGCCAGGGCGCAGCCGACCAGCTGGATATGGACGATACCATCCGGTCGACTGCACGCAACGCCGGTTACCTGGATCTGAAAATGGTGCCGGAACGGCACAACGCGGTTAAGGTGCTGATCTTCTTCGATGTGGGCGGCTCCATGGACCCGCACATCCGTGTCTGTGAGGAGTTATTCTCGGCAGCGCGTCTCGAGTTCAAACACATGGAATATTTCTACTTCCACAATTTCATCTACGAAAGCGTATGGAAGAACAATATCCGCCGGATGAACGAGACCATGAGCACCTGGGATATCCTTCATAAATACACGCCGGACTACAAAGTGATCTTTGTGGGGGATGCCACCATGGCGCCCTACGAGATTTCCCACCCCGGTGGCTCGATCGAGCACTGGAATGAAGAATCCGGTGCTACCTGGTTCCAGCGTATTTCCGATCACTTCCGCAAGGTGGTCTGGCTCAATCCATTGCCTGAAAGTTACTGGGGTAACGGTGGCTCACTGGCCATGACCCGGCAACTGGTGAACGATCACATGTATCCGCTCACCGTTGAAGGCCTGGAATCGGCCATGAAGCAACTCAGCAAATAACCTGAAATTGGGGTCAGATGAAATTGGGGTCAGAAGAAAAGTTCTTCTGACCCCAATTTCATCTGACCCCGAATAAAAAAAGCCGATGCGGTTGAGGGCATCGGCAAAGCTCGGCATATCAAACGGGGTTGCCTGCTCGGCATTCCCGTCGCTTCCCCATGAGCAATTCCAGGGCCAGTTAATTCTAAATGCGTTAAATCAACAGGTTGTCGGTATCCGCATTGGTGTTTTAGCACCGATATGCGGACTGCCGCCCTGCCTCTGTCAAATAATTCGACACTCATTACCCGCCGCTCGTTTTTCATTTGGTGATCTGGATACCGTTCTTGGCGGTTACCAGGTGTTACGCTTTCTGCCGTTCGGTTACAGAAGTTTGCAAAGCTTACAAAAGCTGAAAAGGTGAAAAAGGCAGGAGGCTTATGTTCGGCATACCACAGGTACAAAAGCGCCGGATGGATAACTACGGGGCGCGTTTGTGTTGGTCGTTTGTGTTTTTGCTGTTCTGTGCGCCGGCACTGGCTGCGACATCACTTGATGAGGAGATCGAAGCACTCAGCGCTGAGGTGGCGGAGCATTCTGCGAATGTGTTTGCCCTTGAGCAGAAGTTGCTGCACCCCGCCAATACCCGACTGGCAGTTTTTCTGACACTTCAGAGCCGGGAGGCGCTCGATCTGGATTCGGTGGAATTGTTCCTGAATGGCCAGCCGGTTGCTTCCCATCTCTATACCGGGAGGGAGCGGGCATCGCTCGAGCGGGGCGGCATCCAGCAACTGTTTACCGGTAATCTCAGGAATGGACAGCACGAGCTGAAAACGGTGATCACCGCGCGCTCTGCCAATGATGATTTTGTTCGTCGCGAATCGGTGCACCGTTTTCGGAAACGCCCCGGTGCCCTGCGGTTACAGATGAGTCTGGAGGCGCAGGCGCCAGACTATGAGCCCCGGGTTTCGTTCCTCGAGTGGAAGTAGACTGCCATGCCCTTTCGAATGCTGCTCCTCACACTGGCGATTCTGGTTGGCAGCCCGGTAATGGCAACTGCCTCCCCGGAATTGCCATCTGACCTAAGGGCGGGCCTGGAATCGTTCAGGCGCGCCGGTGAGGTAGGCATTGATCTTGGCGACGAACGCCAGCGAGCGCTTTACCAGAAGGCCGAGGCGGCTCGCATGAGTGGCAGAACCGACGCTGCGGGCCGAGTCCTTGCCGGTATGAAGGAAGGCTACTGGGCCGCTGTTGGATACCTCAATCTGTCCACTGATTACGCCAGAGAGGATCTGAATCCGGCCCGGGCACTGGTCGCCCTTCGGGTGGCCCTGGCGATGCTGGAAGGCGAGAGCGATTCCGGCCGCCGGGATTCACTCCGCAGCCGCCTGCTGGTACGGGCCGGCTATCTGGCGTTCCAGCATGGCGAATATGAGAAAGCAATCGGTTTTCTGGAAAAGGTGGCACTGGACAGCTTCCAGACAC
>Ga0247720_100406_pt1 | contig 16194 bp, 15 predicted proteins | sample MSEWel2015_12_15_FD_189078 | JGI IMG/M metagenome (GOLD analysis project Ga0247720, IMG submission 189078) | Subsurface sediment microbial communities from gas well in West Virginia, United States - MSEEL Well Study Marcellus 3H_2015_12_15 | ecosystem: Environmental > Terrestrial > Deep...
AAGAACGCATTTCTGATATCATCTATTTGGGTCATTGTGAGCATCCTCCAATCCTCCCTTGCAGTTAAGTTGTACCTAACTACAAGGATAAAGGTTTTTGTGGGTGCCTGCAATGACCTTTGCAAATCTGGGGAATTTTAAGTTGCAAAAGTGGGGATTTTTACTTTGCAACTCTGTCCATTTTTATTTTACAACAAACATTTTAGTGTTTACAATATAAACATAAAGCAGAAGTTTTTCAACTGTATGTACAAAATTTTATTTGCCTCTTTAATTATCGGGATGTGTTTTTCAATCCTATATCCATTACTTAAAACATTGCCAATGGTTTTTTGTGATTTAGAGGATCTGGGCAATCCGGACGTTATTTGGATTCCTATAAAAAGGTCGTTATTAAGCTTTAAAGCTGCTATAAGATTTATATATAAAGATGCAAAGATTCTTTTTCAATCTCTTGGCTATGCCGCTATAATTACTGTAATACAGACTTTTATATCTGCTATGACGGGATATGCGTTAGCTAGAGTAAAGTTTCGAGGTAGTAATTTTATATTCTTCTTAGTAATAGTTACCTTTATAGTACCACCACAATCTTTGTTGATATCCCAGTATCTTTATTTTAAAAATTTTGATATCTTTGGAATTATTAGATTAATAAGGGGTAATACCCTGGATTTAATAAACAAACCTTATACTTTATATATAATAGCATTTTTGGGGTTTGGGGTAAAACAAAGCCTTTTCGTATTTATTTTTAGGCAGTTTTTCAAAGGCTTACCAACGGAGTTAGAGGAAGCAGCATTAATTGATGGTTGTGGGTTTTACAAAACTTATTATAAGATTGCAATTCCTAATGCAATCCCGGCTATTGTTGTGGTATCAACGCTGGCGTTCGTCTGGAATTATGGGGACACGTATTATACCTCATATTTCCATCCGGATGGTCCGTATTTAAGCCTTAGGTTAACTAACACATTTTCATCTGCAAATGTTAATAATGTTTTGCGAGCTTTAAATGTTTGGTATGGTGTAGCGGGAACCACTACTTTTGCTTTTGATGCTGTAAAACAAGCTGCTACTATATTATATATGCTGCCGCTATTAATAGTTTATTTTATAGTTCAGAAAAAATTAGTTGAAAATTTCGAACGGTCAGGGATCGTTGGATGAATTATAAGCCACCATGCTGATATGCTCAATTCCGGCTTCATCATAGGGTTCACCGTAAGGGATGAACCCTAATTTTTTATAAAAATCCAGCACGGCGATCTGCGCATGGATGTGCACTTCCTCTGCACCCCATTCGAAGGCTTTTTGGAGCAGCAGCTTGACGATGAGGGAGCCTATGTGCTGTTTTCTGTATTCTTTCAAAACAGCGATTCGTCCCAGATAATACCGGCCGTCCTGCTTAAATACCCTGCCTGTTCCCACGGGAATGCCATCCTGATATACTACGACGTGATGCGCGATGCCATCGATGTCGTCTACCTCAAGGTCGGCAGGCACGTTTTGTTCTTCTACAAACACCTTGAAGCGTATCCTGTATGCGTCTGTAAGGTCATCGGTACCCTTTAGCCATTTAATCTGCAATCTGCCTCCACCTTCCCTGTGCGTTTAGTGGTTACAGTATGCTTTCTGTTGCTTGAACTATTTATTTGAATGCTTCAAGTATACAAAATCTAAGATACACCATGTAAAGATCCGTGTCAATGACGTTAAAACGCAAATGCCCGTTTAAATTTTTATCTCTATAGTATATAATTCTTAGCATAGGCGAACTCAATATTTAAAGTTTTGCAGCGAGGAAAGATTTTTAGGCTTAGCACTATTTAACAAAATGAAAATGACACAAACTAAGCGCTATGATAAACATTAAACAAACTGATATGCAGAGGTGATAGTGGTGGAGGCTAGAACTGTCTCATATTCAAAGACCGTGATGTCGCAGATCGTATTGCCGGAGCAGGCTAACCCTGCCGGCAATATCCACGGCGGCGAAATAATGAAAATGATGGACAACACGGCATATGTGGTAGCCAGGAAGCACTGCAGGAGAAATGTGGTGACGGCGCGGGTGGACGAGCTGGAATTCTATCAGCCTATATTTGTAGGGCAGCTAGTGACCTGTAAAGGTCAGCTGGTATTCGTGGGGAGGAGCTCTATGGAAGTGGCTGTGCGTGTGGAGGTAGAGGATTTAAGCAGCGATCAGCCGCCCGTAATTGCTCTTACAGCTTTTTTCACCATGGTGGCATTGGATGAACACGGGCGTCCAGTAGAGGTGCCGAGGCTCATACTGGAAACTGAAGAGGAGAAGAAGGCTTTTGAGGAAGGGAAGAGAAGATATGAATTGTATAAACGCAAGAGGCAAAAGAAAGCGTAATATGGCAATATGTACGGGGGCGGGGTATAAGGATGAAGATCGGTAAGATGCCGGGGCCGTTGTGGAAAGCGCCGGCCTATAGGACGACGAATACTCAAGATGAAGCGCAACAAAAAGGTTATAGCGTTGAACAAGGCGATTTAAATCAAGGCAATTTAAATATAATGGTAAAGGGCAAGCTTTTAAGTGGATTTCAACCCATGGATGTTCCTAGCCTCATTTTAAGCGATACAAAGGTGAGTGACAAAAGTAAATTGGGTGACCGCTGGCAGCGGCTCTGGACCTATGATACCGAGGCAGGTGCATATCAGAATATACGTGACCTCATATTGCTTGGGAGGATTGAAGAGGCTGAAGCAGCATTGGCTGCTCTACCGATAAAGACGGCGCAGTGGTACTATCTCAATGGCGTGGTGTTGTGGGAAAAGGGGCTGTATGCTGAGGGTTACAACAGCATTCAACAGGCCGCAAGCATGGCGCCCGAGAATAAAGAATACAGGGAAGCATTGTACTATATTTTGCAGGTATATCACCCTCTTCTTGTATTGCGCTTCTGTAAACGCGTTTTCAAGAAGGTCTTGCCTTTGATATACATAATTTTAATTTTTTTGTGCATCGCATTGTTGATCTCTTATATCATCTAGTTGTAATATTTTGGTGATGATGAAAAATGGGGGTATCAGATTTTGGTAAGCACAGTTGATACAAGTAAGCGATTTATTACCCTGTCGATTTACGGCGCGTTTTTTCTCATTGGGCTGACTTTTACGGTCTTTGGGGCCACCATGCCTTTCTTGATAGAGAATTACCGCATTAACCTTGCACAGGCAGGTTTGTTTGCCAGTTTCATGGCCATGGGTAGGATGCTGTTGGTTGTGTTGTGTGGCCTGCTGACGGATCGCATTGGGGCTAAATGGGTGGTAATATTGGGCACTTTATGCCTTACCCTTGGACTTATAGGAGTGGGCAGCTTGTCCCAATTTTCTATTGCCCTTGCATTTGCTTTTATTGCCGGCATAGGCCATGGAGCGGTTGATGCTGCGGGGAGCTCAACCATTATGGATATGTATCCTGGCAGGTCCAGCGGCATGCTCAATAAGGCAAACATGTTTTTTGCCGTGGGATGCCTCATAGGTCCTTTGGTTTCGGGAATAATTTTGAGCTATACCGAATACTGGCGTGTGGTTTACTATATTAACGCCGCAATAGGCGTGATTATCACCTTATTTCTTGTGTTTCAGACTTTTCCGCATTCAGATGGCGATGTGAAGCAAGCCGGTTCATGGCCGTATAGGATGCTGTTCACGTCAAGTTATTTGTGGCTATTGAGCATGGTGATGTTCCTGTATTCAGGGGCTGGGCACAGCATCAATACCTGGATAAACAAGTATATGGGTGATGTGGTAAGGCTGCCGGTGTTTTTTGCTTCGGGGACTCTTGCTGTGTACAACTTGGGGCTGGCATCAGGCAGGTTTGCGTGCAGCATAGGAGCCGAGAAGCTGGGATATCATAGGGTGATATTTTTAAGCGCGCTGGGAGGCCTTGTATCTATGGTAGTGGCCCTGTTTAGTCCGTTCGTGGTTTTGGCGATAACGGGACTTGGGTTTACAGGGTTTTTCTTCGGGGGATTGTTTCCTACCGCTATTGCTATAGCGGGAGGTATGTATCCTGAACAAAAAGGATTCATCACCGGGATGCTTGTTATGACGGCAGCGCTGGGGAGCATGACTATACCAGCAATGACGGGTTTGGTTTCCCAAGCCATAGGTCTGGAACGGGGAATGAGGTCCCTTGTTATCTGGGGCATCGCGTTGTTCGCTGTAGGGGTTTATATTTACAGGCACAAGCAGAAGCAAAAGCGCTATGCGCAGAGCGTGCAGAGCGTTGATTCCGATTGAAAATTTAAATTTTTTAAGACATGCATTTTGTGCTACAATAAAGCTAAGCCGGCAAATTATTTTTTTTGCGTTTTAAGGAGGTATTAAATTGAAAAAGACGCCGCTCTATGAAAAACATGTATCTTTGGGAGCAAAGATGATGGAGTTTGGTGGCTGGACGATGCCGCTTCAGTATACGGGTATTTTGCAGGAGCATGAGGCGGTGCGCCAGCGGGCAGGGCTGTTCGACGTATCCCATATGGGCGAGGTTATGATAAAAGGCAGGGGTGCCACCGAGTTCATTCAAAAGCTCATAACCAACGATATATCAGGTATGCGCGAATTTCAGGTTCTTTATTCGCCCATGTGCTATCCCGATGGTGGGACTGTGGATGACCTGCTGGTTTACAAATTCGATGCCGAATGCTATTTGCTTGTGGTCAATGCTGCCAACATCGAGAAGGACGTTGAGTGGATAGAGAGCCACAAGCCGCATGACGTGGAAGTTGAAGATGTATCGGAACAGTACGCGCAGCTGGCCCTTCAGGGGCCAAAATCTCAGGAGGTTTTGCAAAGAATTGTGGATGCCCCGCTTGATAAGATTAAATTCTTCAGGTTTGTGGACGGTGTGAGCATCGCCGGTGTATCTGCATTGATTTCGCGTACTGGTTATACCGGTGAGGATGGGTTTGAGATATATATACCAGCAGATAGTGCCTGTAAGGTGTGGAACACCATTGTGGATGCGGGGGCAGAATTCCATGTCATGCCGGCAGGGTTGGGTGCCAGGGATACGCTGCGGCTGGAGGCCGCATTGCCGCTTTATGGGCATGAGCTTTCTCCTGATATTTCGCCATTGGAAGCCGGGCTGGACAGGTTTGTCAAGCTTGATAAACCGGATTTCATAGGACGAGAGGCGCTGATCAAACAAAAGGAAAGCGGGATTTCACGAAAACTGGTGGGCCTGGAAATGGTAGACAAAGGGATTCCACGGCAGGGCTATGAAGTTCAGGTGGAGGGCAGGAGCATAGGGTATATTACCTCGGGCGGCTTTTCTCCAACCCTGAAAAAGAATATTGCTTTGGCTCTTATGGATGTCCGGTATGCAGCGCGGGGTTCTCAGGTAGATGTAATTGTGAGGAACAAGGCTTTGAAGGCTGAAGTGGTTAAAATTCCTTTTTATGCCAAACAATATAAAAAATAAAAGTTGCTCAAGCGTGCATTAAATGTTAAATTATAGATGGGCATCCTCTAAAATGTCTGCTTTATGATATCCAAAGGACCATAGAGGGCTAAACTTTTTTGCGGCGAAGGTATAGTGTCCACACGTTGCGTTTATGGGGTGCATTTTGGTCATTATTATATAATAGGAGGTTTGATTAAGGTGAAAGTTGTAAATGGTTTGAAGTATTCCAAAGACCACGAGTGGGTAAAAGTGGAGGGCAATAGGGCCATAATCGGGATTACCGACTATGCCCAGGATTCTCTGGGAGACATAGTGTTTGTCGACCTGCCAGAGGTGGGGCGTACCGTCAAGGCAGGCGATGCGGTAGCTGCGGTGGAATCGGTGAAAGCGGCATCGGATGTGTATTCGCCGGTTTCGGGTACCGTTGTAGAAGTCAACACCAGCCTTGAGGCTTCTCCAGAGCTTATAAATCAGGACCCGTATGAGAACTGGATTTTGGTATTGGAAATGTCAGATCCAGGCGAGCTGGACTCATTGATGGATGCTGAGGGCTATGAGCGGTTTTGTGAAGAGGAGGCATAAGGATGGGAAGCTACATCCCCAATACGGACCAGGATCGGCGGGAAATGCTTGAAAAGCTGGGGTTACACAGCATTGAGCAGCTTTATGAGGACATTCCATGTCAGGTGCGATTAAAGGATGACCTTGACCTGCCTGCAGCCTTATCCGAAATGGAACTGGTGCGCCATATGAAGGATATTGCGGCCAAGAATAAAACGGTGGATGAGTATATATGTTTCCTTGGAGCCGGGGCATACGACCGCTATATTCCCAGCGTGGTGAAGCATGTGCTGGTACGCCAGGAATTTTATACCGCCTATACGCCATATCAGCCTGAGATAAGCCAAGGGACGCTGCAGGCGATTTTTGAGTACCAAACTATGATGTGCGAGCTGACAGGCATGGATGTAGCAAATGCTTCCATGTACGATGGGGCCTCGGCACTGGCCGAGGCGGTCTGCATGGCCTGCCAAGCCACGGGCAGGGAAAAAGTATTGATCGCTCGTTCTGTTCACCCACAAAGTAGGGAAGTGGTTTACACTTACAGCCGATTTAGAGGCATAAAGGTACACGAGGTAGGCTATGATGATGGTAGGGTGGACATTCAGGAACTCAAGCGGTTGGTGTCCGACGATGTGGCGGCTGTGGTGGTGCAAACCCCGAACTTCTTTGGAATTATAGAGATGCTTGACGAAATCGCCGAAGTGGTCCATCACTTTGGCGGTCTGTTGGTTGTCAGCGTAAATCCGGTTTCGCTAGCTGTTCTTAAATCCCCGGGGAGTTGCGGGGCTGATATTGTGGTAGGAGAGGGTCAGTCCCTTGGCAACCCTCTCAATTTTGGTGGCCCATATCTTGGATTTATGGCCACAACGCAGAAATTGATGCGCAGGATGCCGGGCAGAATTGTGGGGCAGACGGTGGATTTATCAGGTAACAGGGCCTTCGTGCTCACCCTTCAGACAAGGGAACAGCACATCAGGAGGGAAAAGGCCACATCCAATATCTGTTCCAATCAAGCTTTGAATGCTCTGGCGGCAACCGTATATCTGTCTGTGCTGGGACGGGAGGGATTAAAAGAGGTGGCCTTGCTCTCCATGCGAAAGGCTCATTACGCTTTTGAAAAGCTGATCTCGGAAGCGGGCTGCAGCTCCATGTTTCCAGCGCCGTTTTTTGATGAGTTTCTGGTAAAAGTCCCTGTCCCGGTGGAAGAATTAAACAGAGCGCTGCTGGATCACGGTATCATTGGTGGCTATGCGGTAGAGAAAGATTATCCGGAGCTTCAAGGTGGGTGGCTGGTAGCGGTAACCGAGAAGAGAACCAGGGAAGAAATCGATGCGCTGATCAGGGAGGTGGGCAGGCTGTGAAGGAAAGGCCTTTAATTTTTGAGATGAGTAAGTCCGGGCGCAAAGCCTATTCCCTCCCCCATTGTGATGTGCCACAGCTGGCGCTAGAAGAGATGGTGCCCAGGGAGTGCTTAAGGGAAGAGGACGCCAGGCTACCGGAGGTCAGCGAGGTCGACGTTGTCCGGCATTTCACGCGCCTCTCGCAGCTCAATTACGGCGTGGACTCGGGTTTTTACCCCCTGGGATCGTGTACCATGAAATACAATCCCAAGGTCAACGAGGATGTGGCCGCTTTGGCAGGGTTTACTCAGGTGCACCCCCAGCAGCCGGCTGAGACCGTTCAAGGATGCCTAGAGATACTGTACAGGATGGATAGGCTTTTGTCGGAGATCACCGGCATGGACAGGTTTTCGCTTCAGCCGGCTGCTGGGGCACACGGCGAGATGACGGGCCTCATGATAATAAAGGCGTATCATCAGCACCGCGGTGATGTAAAGCGTAATAAGATTATCGTGCCCGATTCGGCTCACGGTACCAACCCGGCTTCGGCTGCCATGGTGGGCTTCGACGTAGTGGAGGTAAAATCCAACGACAGGGGAGAGGTTGATTTGGAGGCGCTCAAGGCTGTGGTGGATGATACCACGGCAGGGCTGATGCTGACCAACCCCAATACTTTGGGGTTGTTTGAGGGGAATATACTTGAAATAGCCGATATCGTCCACAAAGCCGGAGGCCTTCTCTATTACGACGGCGCCAACATGAACGCTATCTTGGGGATGGTACGGCCGGGCGATATGGGGTTTGACGTGGTGCACCTCAATCTGCACAAGACCTTCAGCACGCCCCACGGCGGTGGCGGGCCTGGTTCAGGGCCTGTGGGCGTCAAGGAGGAGCTAGAGCCATTCCTGCCGGTGCCGATGGTTGTGTTTAAGGATGGCAGGTATTACTTAGATTATGACAGGCCTCTCTCCATAGGGCGAGTAAAGTCGTTTTACGGCAACTTTGGCGTTGTGGTCAAGGCCTATGCCTATATCATGTCCATGGGTGCAGAGGGGCTCAAGAAGGTATCCGAGTCGGCTGTTCTGAATGCCAATTACCTCATGGAGCGGCTGAAGGAGCACTACCTTGTGCCTTACAACCGCAGGTGTATGCATGAGTTCGTTATATCGGCACAGAGGCAAAAGGAAAAGGGCGTGTCTGCTTTGGATATCGCCAAGCGGCTCATGGATTTCGGGTTTCATCCGCCTACCATGTACTTCCCGCTTATAGTAAAGGAGGCGTTGATGATTGAACCCACCGAAACCGAGAGCAAGGAAACTCTGGATGCCTTTGCCGATGCTTTGATTGAGATTGCGCGGGAAGTGGAGGAACAACCTGAAAAGATAAAAGGTGCGCCCCACACCACGCCCGTCAGGCGGCTTGACGAGGCTAAGGCTGCACGAAATCCTGTGCTGAGGTGGAATCCGTAAAGGAATATAGCATATTGGAATGATGAAGTTTCCATTGAGTGAAGCAGGTGATATCCTTGATTTTAGTGTAGAAAGTCTATTTTGCTGTTCAAAACGAAGTATTTACAAAAGTGTAGCTGCAAAAGCAAGCTGTTTAATACCGCAGCTATGTTGAAATAAAAATGAGAAGACATCATTTTGGCGGTACACAAGCGGACGCTCAATTGCTGCGTGTAAAAAAATGCATACGTAAACGTTGCTTTATCAAGCTATATTTAATCAAATTAAATTTGCAGCAAAATTATCATTGAGTGTACGAAATATAGGAGAATATACAGAAAATACCAAAAAATAAATTATAGAGCATTAGAAACGCAGGAGAGAATGGTGCATGGATACGTTTGAGGCCATTGCGACGGCTGCTTTTGGAGTAGAGGCTGTCGTAGCCCAGGAGGTAAGGGCTCTGGGCTATGAAAATGTCAGGGTGGACAACGGGAAGGTTACTTTTACGACTGATGCATTGGGGATTAGCCGTGCAAACCTGTGGCTGCGGTCAGCGGACAGGGTATTTATAAAAATGGGGGAATTTCCAGCCCTAACTTTTGAAGAGCTGTTTGAACAGACCAAAGCCTTGCCCTGGGAAGATGTGCTGCCTGAAAATGCCTGTTTTCCCGTTATAGGCAAATCGGTGAAATCGAAGCTGTTTAGCGTTCCTGACTGTCAGGCTATAGTGAAGAAGGCCATTGTAGAGCGGCTGAAAATGAAATACAAGAAGAGCTGGTTTGAAGAGGATGGGCCCAGGTTTGTCATAGAAGTGGCACTCCTGAAGGATGTAGCCACATTGGCCATAGATACCAGCGGTTCCGGCCTGCACAAGCGCGGTTACCGCCAGCTGGCAAGCAAAGCGCCGCTGAGGGAGACGTTGGCTGCTGCGCTGGTGCAGCTCAGTTTTTGGAATCCCAACAGGATGCTGGTGGACCCGTTCTGCGGTTCGGGTACTATTTTAATTGAAGCCGCGATGATAGGCCTTAACATAGCGCCGGGGCTCAATAGGAGTTTTGATTCGGAGAAGTGGCCATGGATTCCTGCTGATATCTGGAAACGGGCCAGGGAAGAAGCACAGGATGCCATACGCCGCGATTTGTGCTTTAGACTGCTGGGCTATGACATCGATGGGAAAGTTTTGAAGGTGGCACGGCATAATGCAAAGCTGGCAGGCGTTGGGGAGCATATAGACTTTCATACTCAGCCCCTGTCTAAGTTCAGCACAAAAAGGAAATACGGATGCATTATAACGAATCCCCCTTATGGAGAGAGGTTGGGCGACAGAAAAGGGGTGGAGGAGCTGTACAGGCAGATGGGGCAGGTCTTCAAACCCCTTGATACATGGTCGCTGTATATACTGTCACCTTATGAAGGCTTTGAACGCGTTTTTGGGCGTAAAGCCGATCGCAAGAGAAAGCTGTACAACGGCAGGATAAAGGTGCACTATTATCAGTTTTTTGGGCCCAAGCCTCCGGAACTGAATTCTGAGTCTGAGGATGGTTCAGGCGTGACATCCCAAGATTGAAATTGGAGGCATTCTAGCGTGGCTCTTGTAAATGGCTGTGCGAGGCATTTATGAAAAAATTATAAATTTAAAAAAGTGCAGTAAAAATTGCTGAGCGGTGTGGAACCGTATGGTTTTCATGGTTGTTCATTTTTTAAGTTAAGGAAGAAAAAGAAAATGAAAAGGACGGCCTTATTGGCCGTCCTTTTTTTAACCGTTGTATTCGCGCAGCCGCTTTTCGAGGGCATCCAACTCATGAGCCAGCTCTTTGGGCAGCTTATTGCCGAAGGAAGCGTAATATTCGCGGATGGAGGCCACTTCGCACAGCCACTCATCACGGTCGACCTTCAGAAGCTCCTGCATAGCGCTGTTACTTATATCAAGCCCGGTTGTGTCAATGGCATCGGGTGTTGGCATGTAGCCAATGGGAGTTTCAACCGCTTTGCCCTCGCCTGATACTCTCTCGAATATCCACTTGAGCACGCGGCTGTTCTCGCCAAATCCGGGCCACAACCAGTTGCCGTCCTTGTCTTTGCGGAACCAGTTCACGAAGAATATCTTGGGCAGCTTCTCAGGATCGGCTGTCTTGCCGATGTTGAGCCAGTGCTGGAAGTAATCGCATATATGGTATCCGCAGAAAGGACGCATGGCAAATGGATCGCGGCGTACCTTACCGATTTGATCAGATATAATCGCTGCGGTGATTTCGGAGCCCATTATTGAACCCAGGAATACCCCGTGGTTCCAGTCAAAGCTTTCATATACCAGTGGTACCGTGGTGGACCTGCGGCCACCAAACAGTATAGCCGATATAGGTACTCCGTTGGGGTCTTCCCACTCGGGTGCAATTGACGGACACTGGCTTGCAGGCGCTGTGAAGCGTGCATTTGGATGTGCGGCTGGCGTATCAGAACCCGGATACCAGTCATTGCCCCTCCAGTCAATGAGATGCCCTGGAGCGTCATAACCGATGCCTTCCCACCATATATCGCCGTCATCAGTTAGTGCGGTATTGGTGAATATGGTATTCTTGGCAATGGTCAGCATGGCATTAGGATTGGAGTGCATGGATGTGCCAGGTGCCACGCCGAAAAATCCCGCCTCAGGATTTATAGCATACAGCCTGCCGTCCTTGCCAAACTTCATCCAGGCGATATCGTCGCCTATGGTCTCCACTTTCCAGCCAGGAAGAGTGGGAACCATCATGGCCAGGTTGGTTTTACCGCAGGCGCTTGGGAAGGCGGCTGCAATGTATTTGCGTTCACCCTTGGGATTAGTGATGGCCAGGATAAGCATGTGCTCGGCCAGCCAGCCCTCGTCGCGTGCCATTACCGAAGCTATGCGGAGGGCAAAGCACTTCTTGCCCAGCAAGGCATTGCCGCCATAACCAGAACCATAGGACCAGATGGTTCTCTCCTCGGGGAAATGGCTGATGTATTTCTTTTCCATGGGCGCACACGGCCATGTAGTATCCTTTTGACCTTCGGCAAGGGGTGCACCCACCGAATGCAGACATGGCACAAACTCGCCATCTTCTCCCAGCACGTCAAGCACTTTTTTGCCTATGCGGGTCATTATGCGCATGTTAACCACAACATAAGGGCTGTCAGTGAGCTCGACGCCTATCTTGGAAATAGGAGAGCCAATGGGCCCCATGGAGAAGGGTATGACGTACATGGTCCTGCCTCTCATGCAGCCATCATAAAGCTCGGTCATCGTCTTTTTGAGTTCTTCAGGATCTATCCAGTTGTTGGTTGGACCGGCATCTTCCTTGCTTCTGGAGGCGATAAAGGTCCTGTCTTCAACGCGGGCCACATCCGATGGATGGCTTCTGAACAGATAACACCCGGGTCTCTTCTCGGGGTTTAGAGGAGTCGCCATCCCTGAAGCGACCATTTCATTGAGGAGGCGCTGATATTCCTCTTCTGACCCGTCGCACCAGTAGATCCGATCAGGCTTGCACAGTTTGGCCATCTGATCTACCCATTCTAACAGCTTTTTGTGTCTGGTCATTTTAATAACCCCTTTCTATTATTGCAATTTTGGTTAATAAATTAAGAGGGAATGTTGCCCTCTTTATTTTTCCGGTTTTAATAAGCCATATAGCAACTAAAACTATCCAAAAATCTTACCCAGTGTAATAGTAATACAAACTCGAAAAAAATGCAAGCTTTTTAATGAAGTTTGCAAGAATTTTATATAAAAATTTCAATGCTAAACTCCCTATGTTGAATAGGGCAATATGCGGTTTGTGCAGCAAGTTATGCAAATAAGGCAGCTATAAGCCGTATGTTTTGCAATTGCCCTGCGAATTTGTTGTAGCTATGAAATATGTTGATGGTTAACTTGCGGGGTATCATGCGGAAGTTGTTAAAAATTTATCAATTGCTGGATGGTTACAAATTCATATCCCTCTCTTTTAAGTGCGGAGATTATAGTGGGGAGGGCTTCTATAGTTCCACGGCGGTTGTCATGTCCACCAGCACAGTGCATCAGTATAATGGCTCCGGGATGGACATTGCTGAGCACGCATTGCACAATTTCCTGTGGATTGCTGGTGTACCAGTCCATTGAGTCTATGGACCATATAACTGCTTTGTAGCCCAGCGCTTTGAGTGCTTCCATCTGCTGGAGTGTAATCAAACCATAGGGAGGTCTGAATACTTTAGTGGTTATTCCCATTTCCTGGAGTTTTGCCTGGGTTTTTTCTACCTCGCTTATCAATTCTGAAGTGGACACAGAGGTGGGCCTTATATGGCTCCAGCTGTGGTTGGCGATCTCATGCCCATTTTTGATGGCTCGGTAAATTACTTCTCGGTGCTTGTCCACAGTTTGGCCAATTACAAAAAATGTAGCTGGAATATTGTAATATTCAAGTATATCTAGGACTTTTGTGGTGGCATGACAATCAGGGCCGTCGTCGAAAGTCAACGCAATCTTTTTTTTCTGGGTGGGGAGGCTGCTTAAGAAAGTTCCCGGGTACAGCTGGCATAACTTTGCTGCTTCGTTTCTAAAGTTTTTCAGGTGTGCGCGGGTATTTTCATCCATATTGATAGGGGGTTGGGTTATGGGAGCAGAAGTAGTGTATGCGCGATTAGAATTTGTGCTGGATTTTATGCTTTTCAGTTCAACAGGGTCGGGGCCGGCTGTGATGGCCTCCATGTTTTTCACCACCAGAAGGTAAATAAAAAAATAGATTAGCATGGATATTTTGCGTGTCGGTTTCAAGCGCAATCGCCCCCATTGGCTTCTTTTGTATCAAGATATTATTGTGTCCTAAACTTTACTGTGTTATTCTTTAGCCGGTTTTGGGGCTTAAACCTTTACGAAAGCTTAAACGACAAAGTTAACTTGAGCTTTAAAGCTGAATTGTCCTGAAATTTTAAACAGGGTTAAGTATGCTTTAGATAGAGGAGCATCAAATGAAATTAGCGCTTTACAATGGAAATGGTTTTAAAGATGGTAAGGATAGTAAAAGATAATATAATAAACGACGAATTTTTCACAAAAGCTGAGAAAAAAATGGTATAATTATTTGTGCAGGTGAAAGGCTTGTTTACAGACAGGGGGTAAAAGAATATGTCAGCTGACGAAAGGCGGCAGGAGATTCTGAGGATAATAAAGGGAAGCAGTCAGCCTGTGACGGGTGCTTATCTGGCCGGGTTGTTGGGAGTGAGCAGACAGGTTATCGTTCAGGATATAGCCATATTGAGAGCGGCTGGTGAAGAGATAATCGCTACACCTCAAGGGTATATGATCCCCAAAAATTTGTATCCCCGGCGTTACCGGCGTGTTATAGCCTGTAAACACTCTGATGAGGGTATTGAGGATGAACTGATGACTATAGTAGACTTGGGAGGAACCGTTTTGGATGTGAGCGTAGAGCACGGTGTGTACGGGGAATTCAAGGCGCGACTTATGATAAAGTCACCCAGCGATGTACGTGCCTTCATGGAAGCCATGAAAAAGGAAAAAGCTGAACCTCTATGTTCGCTGACAGAAGGGGTACACCTGCATACCATTGAGGCGGATGACCCTGCCGTGCTGGACAGGATCGAAGCGGCCTTAAGGGAGAAGGGATACCTTTTGAGCCGGGAATGAGCTTTAAAGCAGATTTCGAATGTTTCCAAAGGTTGCATAGTGTCTAAAATGTAGTATAATTAATATGAACTTAATAGGCCTTAAAGTATGGGGTAAGAGATGTTTAAGTGAGGAACAGGTTAAGTTGAGCCAATTTTACAGGAGGTGTTACTGTGCTGGACCCCAAATTTATAAGAAGCAATCCCGAACTGGTAAGGCAAAAGCTGGCTACCAAAAAGGAAGATGTGGACCTGGACAGGTTTCTGGAGCTGGACGAGAAGCGGAGGGCTTACATAGCTGAAGTTGAGAAGTTGAAGAACAGGAGAAATGTGGTAAGCGAGGAGATTGCCAGGTTAAAGAAAGAGAAAAAGGACGTTACCGAGATCATAAATGAGATGAGGAAGGTCTCGGACACCATAAAGGAATACGACGCTAAAATCAGGGAAATAGAAGAGCAGCTTGAAGAGGTGCTGCTCACCATCCCCAACCTTCCTCACGATTCGGTGCCCGTGGGCGACTCCGAAGACCAAAATGTAGAGGTAAGGCGTTGGGGAGAACCGAGGAAATTTGATTTCGAACCAAAAGCCCACTGGGATATTGGAGAGGAGCTCAACATACTCGACTTCAAAACTGCGGCAAAGGTGACGGGGTCCCGCTTTGTTTTTTATCGCGGTATGGGTGCTCGCCTGGAACGGGCTTTGATAAATTTCATGCTGGATGTTCATACAACGCAGCACGGATACGTAGAGGTGTTTCCACCTTTTATGGTTCACAGGAAAAGCATGATAGGAACCGGCCAGCTACCCAAGTTTGAGGAGGACGCTTTTAAAGTGGTGGACACCGATTACTTCCTTATCCCCACGGCAGAAGTGCCGGTTACCAACATGCATCGGGATGAGATTTTAGATGGCAATATGTTGCCGCTTAAATATGTGGCTTATAGTGCATGCTTTAGAGCCGAAGCAGGAGCTGCTGGCAGGGATACCCGGGGTTTGATACGTCAGCATCAGTTTAACAAAGTTGAATTGGTTAAATTTGTAAGGCCGGAGGATTCGTACGACGAGCTTGAAATGCTGGTAGCCGATGCTGAAAGGATACTGCAGCTTCTGGGTTTGCCTTACCGCGTGGTACTTATGTGTACTGCCGATCTGGGCTTTACGGCGGCCAAGAAGTACGACCTTGAGGTATGGATGCCCAGCTACAACAGGTATGTGGAGGTGTCGTCTTGCAGCAATTTTGAAGACTATCAGGCGCGGAGAGCTAACATAAAATATCGGATGAGCCCTCAAGATAAAGCGGAATATGTGCATACCCTCAACGGTTCGGGTTTGGCCATAGGGCGTACTCTAGCGGCCATTTTGGAAAACTATCAACAGGAAGACGGGTCGGTCGTTATTCCCGAGAAGCTGGTTCCCTATATGGGTGGCGTTGAAAGGATCACAAAGCGATCTCTTTCAACGTCCTCTTAAGGGTTTGTGGTGGTTATGGTTTATGCATTGATGCTTTTCAATAGGAGATTGATGCCGTATGCAAAACCAAGAGGATAAATCCATGGCTGTGACGTGTTATGTGTTAAGCTGTCTTAATACTGGGGAGAATAATAGTTTAAAAGGTTTCAGCAGTTTCAAGATGATGATTGCGGGAAAAGGGTCAAATGAAAAAGTAAAATCCACTTTGAAGAATTAAGGTCAACCCATTTTAAAAAACAAACAATTTTTATTTCCAAAAATAATTTATTTTTTACATTTTTTAGTTGTTTTTATCGACTTT
>Ga0247720_100407_pt1 | contig 16144 bp, 14 predicted proteins | sample MSEWel2015_12_15_FD_189078 | JGI IMG/M metagenome (GOLD analysis project Ga0247720, IMG submission 189078) | Subsurface sediment microbial communities from gas well in West Virginia, United States - MSEEL Well Study Marcellus 3H_2015_12_15 | ecosystem: Environmental > Terrestrial > Deep...
ATTTTCCGCTTCCCGGGCGGCTGCCCGGGGCTGTGCCGTCAGGCCAGCCCCGCCACATCCGGGGGGACGGTCAGGGCCTCCCCATCATCCCCGGCCTTCCCGGCAGCGGGGAAGCTTTCCTTTTCCTTATCTTCCGGCAGGGAGCTTATATTCATGAGGTCGTACCACAGGCAGTAGCCCAGCACCCCTTCCAGGGCCCAAAAGATCCCCAGCGCCCTCAACAGCGGCGGCCTGGCCAGCGCGGCCAGCGCCGTACCTCCCAGGATGCGGGCCAGCCGGTCCACCGGCCCCACGTTCTGCTTCCTCCACATTCCATTTCACCCCGCTTTTTAGCTTGCACGCCCGGAAAACAAACTATGCGAAAGCGCATTAAAAACCCCCCCCGGTCAAACACTAAGGTCAGCCAGATTTAACGCAGCACAACTGCCAAGGAGGGGATACGTGTGGAAACGGCCCCGATTCCCGCCGGCCGGTGCCAGCCCGTCCCGCAGCCGGGGGAGAAAAAGGTCAAAATATGGATTAACGATCAGCCCGCGGAAGTACCTGAAGGCATGAATTTGCTGGAGATCTGCCGCTCCCGGGGCATTGAAATACCCAGCCTCTGCTACCTGCCCGGAATTCACGAGGCGGGAATCTGCCGGGTCTGCCTGGTGGAGGTGGAAGCCAACGGCCGGAGATCTCTCCAGGCTTCCTGCGTTTACCCGGCCAGTGAAGGCATCAAGGTGTACACCCACAGCCCCCGGGCCAGGCGGGCCCGGAAAAGGGTGGTCGAGCTGCTGCTCTCGGAACACGGGGGGGAGTGCCCCACCTGCGTGCGCAATCTCAACTGCGAGCTGCAGCGCCTGGCCGATGAGATGGGCATACGCAGGGTAAGGGTCACCGGGGAGAGGCGCCGGTACCCCGTAGCCAATAAAAATCCCTTCATCATCAGGGACTACAACAAATGCGTGCGCTGCCGCCGCTGCGAGGCGGTCTGCCGGGAGGTGCAGGGCGTCGGCGTCCTGGGGCCGCGCAACCGGGGCTTCGACCTGGTCATCGGCCCGCCCTTCGGCAAGGACCTGGGCGAGGTGGACTGCATCAGCTGCGGGCAGTGCGTGATGGTCTGCCCGACCGGCGCCCTCACCGAAAGGGAATACATCGATGAGGTCTGGCGGGCCATTGAGGACCCGGACAAATTTGTGGTGGTGCAGGTGGCCCCGGCCATCCAGGTCACCCTGGGGGAGGCCTTCGGCCTGGGCACGGGAACAATTGTCAGGGGAAAGCTGGCCGCCGCCCTGCGGCGCCTGGGTTTTGACCGGGTTTTCACCACCGAACTGGCCGCGGACCTGACCATTGTGGAAGAAGCCCACGAGTTGCTGGAGCGGCTGAAGGGACACGGCAAGCTGCCCCTTATTTCCTCCTGCAGCCCGGGGTGGGTGAAATTCTGCGAGCATTTCTACCCCGAATTCGTGGATAACCTGAGCACCTGCAAGTCCCCCATGGAAATGTTCGGCGCTCTGGCCAAAACCTACTACGCGGAAAAAGAAGGCCTGGATCCCAAAAAGATGGTGGTTGTGGGGGTCATGCCCTGCACGGCCAAGAAATTTGAAGCCGCCAGGCCCGAACTGGTCACCCGGGGCCTGCGGGATGTGGACTACGTTTTAACCACCCGGGAACTGGCCCGGATGATCCGCCAGGCGGGGATCCGGTTTGATGAGCTGCCCGACGAGGAATTCGACCAGCCCCTGGGGCTGTCCACCGGAGCCGGCGCCATTTTTGCCGCCACCGGGGGGGTCATGGAAGCGGCCATACGCACCGCCTACGCCCTGGTGGAGGGCAGGGATCTCCCCACCCGGCTGGAATTCAAGGAATTTCGCGGCCTGCGCGGCATCAAGGAAGCGCGGCTAAAACTAAAGAACCAGACCCTGCGCCTGGCCGTGGCCCACGGCACCAGAAACGCACGGCGCCTGCTGGAACGGCTGAAAAGAGGAGAAAAATTCCATTTCATTGAGATCATGGCCTGCCCGGGAGGATGTGTGGGAGGGGGCGGCCAGCCCATCCTGGGGCGGCTGAACCGGCGGGAAGCGGATATGGTGAAGCGCCGCATGCAGCGGGCCCAGGCCCTCTACAAAATCGACATCAATAAAAAATTCCGCCGCGCCCATGAAAACCCGGCGGTGCAGCAGATCTACCGGGAGTTCCTGGGCCATCCCCTGAGCGAGAAAGCCAGGGAAATCCTGCACACCCACTATACCCCCCGGAAAAGGGCCATGCGCCAGCTCCTACACTAAAAAACACAAAAAAACATTTTTCGTTGCCAGAGAAGGAATAAACCGGTAAACTATTAATATATCACCGGGCACCGGTGAAAAATTTTCTGCCGGAGGTTAACCCATGCGTCGCAAGTTGCTTCCCCTTCTCCCCGGCGCCGTTATCGGCAACGGCCGCATGCTGGCCACCCTTAAAAGCAGCGGGGAACTTTACCGCCTGTTCTGGCCCCATATCGACCAGGCCCAGCATCTCGGCCAGTTCTTCACGGGTATACGGCAGGTGGCCCCCACCCCGGAAGGGGTGTGGTGGCTGCACGATGCCCCCTGGTACGGCGAGCAGCGCTACCTGAACGAAACCCCCGTGGTTCTCACCACCAGGCGCAGGGACCACCCGGGCCTCCTGGTGGAGCAGGCGGACTTTATCCTGCCGGAAGAAGACGTGCTCGCCCGGCAGTACCGGGTGACCAACCTGTCGGACCGGGCACGCTTCTTTAACCTGGTGATCTACTGCACCTTTCTCATTGACGAGTCAGCTTTATACGACACCATGTACCTGGAATTCTCCCACCGGGCACTGATCCAGTTCCGCCGCAACATCTTCCTGGCCCTGAAGCTCCCCGGCTACCCCCTGGTGGGCTACCACACCGGCCGGCGGGACACCCCCGGCGACCCCCTGGCGGCGGCCGGCCGGGGCGAGTTCTACGGCGAGTCCTATACCCTGCGGGCCGGAGCCGGGGCCCTGGCCTGGGAGCTGGGCGAAATCCAGCCCGGGGAAACCCGGGAGGCAACCCTTTACCTGGCCGCGGCCTCCACGGAAGCCGCCGTCCTCGAGCAGCTGGCCAGGGCGGCCGCCAGGCCGGGGCAGAAATGGCGGGAAGAAACGGAGGATTACTGGAAACGCTGGCTGGAACAGCGGCCCGCGGCCGGGAACGGGGGAGCGGAAGAAGCCGCCTTCCGGCGCTCCCTGATGGTTTTAAAGCTCCTCACCAGCAGGGAAACGGGAGCCAGCATCGCCGCCCCCGAATTCGACCCCTTCTACACCGGCTGCGGCGGGTACGGCTACTGCTGGCCCCGGGACGGTATGTACACGGCCCTGGCCCTGGACGAGGCCGGCTACCACCGGGAAGCCAGGGATTTTTATCTTTTTGCCGCCCGGGTGCAGAACGGCGACGGGAGCTGGCAGCAGCGCTACTTTACCAACGGCTTCTGGGCCCCCACGTGGGGAAAGCAAATAGATCAGGCCGGCGCGGTTTTATGGGGCTACCACCACCACTTCAAGCTGACCGGGGACCATGAATTCCTGCGGGAAATCTGGCCTTCCGCTTCCCTGGGGGCCGGCTACCTGGTGGAACACCTTTCCCCCAACGGCCTGCCCGAGCCGGGGCTGGACCTGTGGGAAGACAACTTCCTCCAGAGCACCTATGCCGCGGCGGCAATTTACGGGGGGCTGAAGGGCGCGGCGGCCCTGGCCGGCATCATGGGGGCCACCGGAAAGGCGGAGGAGTGGGACAGGGCAGCACAAAACATACGGGAATCCATCCTCAACCGCCTCTGGAACCCCGAACGGCAGTGCTTCCTCCGGGGCATCAACCGCCGGGTCGGCTCCTCCGACTACCACTGGGCCCTGAACCGGGGCGAGAAGGCCTGGAGGGACAGGGATCCCGAAGGGCTGTATGAAATTTTCTGGCTGGAAAAGGATACCCGCATTGACGCCGCCGTCCTGGGGTTAGTCTTTCCTTTTGGCGTGCTGGAGCCGGGCCACCCCTTAATGGACGCCGCCATAAAAACCATATCCCGGGTACTGGGCAATGAACGGGTGGGCGGGATCCACCGCTACGAGATGGACTGCTACCAGGGCGGGAACCCCTGGATACTGACCACCCTCTGGCTGGGCATCGTCCACGCCCTGCGGGGAGAGGCGGAGCAGGCCCGGGCCCTCTACCGCTGGGCCCTGGACAACGCCGCCCCCACCGGCCTGTTGCCCGAGCAGGTGAACAGGGAAAGGGGCGGCCCGGCCTGGGTGCTGCCCCTGGGGTGGTCCCACGCCATGTTCATCCTCCTGCACCTGGCCCTGGAGGGAAAATTATCGGGCCAGGAAAGGGTCTGAAAAGCCGCCGGAGACAGGCGTTCCGGAACACGAAAAATCGATGGGGTGATCTGTATTGCGGGGAGATATAGAACCCTTGAGAAACATACCCATTTTTGCCGGGCTTTCCGATGAGCAGCTGGCGGAGATAGCCCGCCTGGTTCTGGACAGGAAGTACCGCCGGGGGCACATCATTTTTATGGAGGGGGAGCCGGGGGAAGCGTTCTACATACTGAAATCCGGGCGGGTGAAGATTTACAAGCAGGATGAGGAGGGCCGGGAGCACATCCTGCACTACATCAACCCGGGCGAGGTTTTCGCCGAGGTGGTCCTCTTTGACGGCGGGGAATACCCGGCTTGCGCCGCCGTGGTGGAAGACGCCCACGTGGGGCTGATCCGCAACCGGGATATGGACGCCCTCATCCTGAAGAACCCTTCCATCGCCCTGGCCCTGCTCAAGGTCATGGCCCGACGCCTGCGGGTTTCCCAGCGGCAGATCATGGAGTTGGCTTTAAAAGATACCACCCGCCGCCTGGCCAGCGCGCTCCTGGAACTGGCCGCGGAACACGGCGAGCCGGAGGGCGGCGGCATCCGCATCACCGTGCCGCTCACCAACCAGGAGCTGGCCAACCTGGTGGGCACCTCCAGGGAAACGGCCAACCGCATCCTCGGTGAGCTGCGCCGGGACAGGGCCGTGGCCGTCAGCCGCCAGGGCATTGTGATCTACAGGGAGCGCCTGAAAACCTGGCTGTAAAGCCATCCAGAAAAAGAAAACCACGGCCCTGTGGCTGTGGTTCTTTTTCTCCAATTACCTATCCCGTTAATGTTGCTTGAGCCTTTCCAGCTCCTCCAGCAGCCTGTCGTTTAACACCCGGATGTAGGTGCCCTTCATACCCAGGGACTTGGACTCAATAACCCCGGCACTTTCAAACTTGCGCAGGGCGTTTACAATTACCGATCTGGTAATGCCCACCCGGTCGGCAATCTTGCTGGCCACCAGCAGGCCCTCGTCCCCGTCCAGCTCCTCAAAAATATGCTGCACAGCGTCCAGCTCGGAATAGGACAAGGTACCCAGGGCAATCTGCACGGCAGCCCGCTTGCGGGCCTCCTCTTCCATGCGGTCGGCCCGGGCCCTCAGGATCTCCATGCCCACTACGGTAGCCCCGTATTCGGCCAGGATTAAGTCCTCGTCGGTAAAGTTCACCCCAAACCTCGCCAGGATAAGGGTTCCCAGCCGGGAACCGGCGCCCACGATGGGAACCACCGTGGTCACCTTGTTATTGAACTTGCACCGCTGATTGTGACTGAAGACGCATGCATTCTCAGTCTGACAGAAGTTGGCCTGCGTTTCGCTAATGCGCAGGAGGTTCTCATTGTACTCCTCGGGGAAACCCTCGGGAGACTCCACCATTTCCCGCATGATAGCGCAGGTAAAGTTCTTCATAAAAGCATAGCCGAGGGCCTTCCCCCGCCGGTCAATAATATAGACATTACAGCCTATATTTTCACTCAAGGTGACGGCCATTTCTTTATAATCTACCGGGTAACCGGCGGACTTCTGCAGCAACTTGTTCAAAGCTCGGGTTTTTTCCAGAAGGTTGCGCATGGCTACACTCCTTTCTTATAAAATGTAGCGACTCAGGTCTTCGTTCTTTACTATGTCGCCTAGCTTCTGCTGGACGTAATCCCGGTCGATGGTAATTGTCTGCCCCTGCAAATCCGGCGCATCAAAGGAGAGATCCTCCAGCAACTTTTCCATGATGGTGTGTAACCGCCGGGCACCTATGTTCTCCGTCTGCTCATTTACAGTATAAGCTATTTTCGCGATTTCGACAAGAGAATCTTGTGAAAATTTTATGTTGACGCCCTCAGTGGCCAGTAACGCCGTATATTGCTTGATTAAGGCGTTTTCCGGCTCTGTAAGGATCTGGAGAAAATCCTCTTCCGTCAGGCTGGACAGCTCCACCCGGATGGGGAAGCGCCCCTGCAGCTCGGGGATGAGATCCGAGGGTTTGGACATGTGGAAGGCCCCGGCAGCAATGAAAAGGATGTGGTCGGTCTTCACCGGGCCGTACTTGGTCATCACCGTGGACCCCTCCACAATGGGCAGGATGTCCCGCTGCACCCCGCCCCGGGAAACATCGGGGCCGGCTCCCCCTTCCCGGCTGGCAATCTTATCGATCTCGTCCAGGAAGATGATGCCGTGTTCCTCCGCCCTTTTGATGGCGTCGGCAGTCACTTCGTCCATATCGATTAACTTCTGGGCCTCCTGCTGGGTGAGTATCTTCCGGGCTTCGGCCACCGTCACCTTGCGCCTGCGCTTCTTTTTGGGGAAGATCCCCCCCAGGATATCCTGGATGTTGATGCCCAGCTCCTCCACCCCGGAGCCGGTAAACACCTCCAGGGTGGGGATGGTATTATCCTCCACCTCAATTTCCAGGTACTCGTTCTCCAGCTCGCCCCAGGCCAGCTTCTGGCGCAGGGTCTCCCGCTCAAACTGCACCCGCTTGATGCGGCTCTCCTGCATGGGATCCGCTTCCCCGCCTTGCCGGGCGCCGCCAAAGGCGGTGCCCCAGAGGGCCTCCAGGGGATTGCGGGACGTTTCCTGGCGGGGCATGGGGGCAAGCAGTTCAATGATCCGCTCCTCGGCCATCCTGGTGGCCCTGTCCATCACCTTTTCCATCTTTTCCTGGCGCACCATGCGGATGGACGTTTCCACCAGGTCGCGCACCATGCTTTCCACATCGCGGCCCACATAGCCCACTTCTGTGAACTTGGTAGCCTCCACCTTGATAAAGGGAGCCTTCACCAGCCTGGCCAGACGGCGGGCAATCTCCGTCTTCCCCACCCCGGTGGGGCCGATCATCAGGATGTTCTTGGGCACCACTTCGTCCCGCAGCTCCTTGGGCAGGCGGCTGCGGCGGTAGCGGTTGCGCAGGGCGATGGCCACCGCCCTCTTGGCCTCCCTCTGCCCCACCACATATTTGTCCAGTTCGGCTACAATCTGGCGCGGAGTAAGGTCTTCCATCCCGTTTCTCTCCTTAAAAAAGAATAGGATTACAGCTCCTCCACAGTAATCCTGTCGTTGGTGTAAACGCAGATCCCCGCGGCAATCATCAGGGCCTCCCGTGCGATTTCCCCGACCGGGAGGTCCGTGTGCCTGACCAGGGCCCTGGCCGCGGCCAGGGCGTAAGGGCCTCCCGACCCGATGGCGGCAATGCCGTCATCGGGCTCGATGACCTCCCCGCCCCCGGAAAGCACCAGCAGGTGCTGCCGGTCGGCAACCACCAGCAGGGCTTCCAGGCGGCGCAGGAATTTATCCATACGCCATTCCTTGGCCAGCTCCACGGCGGCACGCTGGAGCTGCCCGGAATGGGCTTCCAGCTTGCCTTCAAATTTCTCGAACAGGGTGAAAGCATCGGCCACGGAACCGGCAAAACCGGCAATGACCCGGTCTTTATATAACCGGCGGATCTTCTTCGCCTGGTGCTTCATGATGGTGTGCTGGCCGAAGGTCACCTGGCCGTCCCCGGCCATGGCCACCCGACCGTCCCTGCGTACCGCAATAATGGTCGTACCGTGAAACATAAGCTACCTTCCTTCCCCGGGCATCAACATAATATTGTATACTTCCCGCCTGCAAAATGCAACCGTCAGGCCCTGGGATGGGCGCGGCGGTAAACTTCCTTTAAACGCTCCCTGGTAACATGGGTGTAGATCTGGGTGGTGGACAGGCTCACGTGCCCCAGCAGTTCCTGCACGGCCCGCAGGTCGGCCCCGTTGTCCAGGAGGTGGGTGGCAAAGGAATGGCGCAGCATGTGGGGGCTCACCCGCCGGTCCAGGGATACCTGGCGCACATATTTATCGATAATCTTCCTCACTCCCCGCGCCGAGAGCCTCCGGCCGCGGTAATTGAGGAAAAGGGCCTCCCCGGAACCCGCGGACACCAGGGCCGGGCGGCCCTTTTCAAGGTAATTTTCCAGGGCCTGCACGGCACAGGCGCCGATGGGCAGCAGCCGCTCCCGGGCCCCCTTGCCGGCCACCCTGATGAACGCACGCCCCAGATCCAGGTCGCCCAGGTTCAGGGCCACCAGCTCCCCCACCCGCATGCCGCTGGCATAAAGGGTCTCCAGCAGCGCCCGGTCCCGCAGGCCCAGGGGGGTGTCCACCGGCGGCGCCTCCACCAGGACCCGGCACTCGTCGGCAAAGAGAAAGCGGGGCAGCCTGCGCTCGATTTTCGGGGAGGACAGGCTGGCCGCCGGGCTGGCCGGCAGCACTTCCTCACGGGTTAGATAACGGAAGAAAGAGCGCCAGGTGGCCAGCTTGCGGGCAACGGTGGCCCGGGCAAACCCGCAGGACTGCAGGTGGGCCGCAAAGGCCCGCAGGTGCTGGCGGCTGATATCGCCGGGCAGGAGCCGGTGATCGGGCTTCCCGAGGAGGCAGGAGAAGAAATCCAGCCCCTGGAAGAGGTCCCGCTGGTAGTTGTCCAGGGTATGGGGAGAAACATTCTTCTCCAGCTGCAGGTAATAAAGGAAACCATCTATGTAGGGGTACAAAACATCTCCCTCCCGCCTTTAAATACCTTCTTCCCGCTTCCACCTTTCCAGTGTCTTAAGCGCCCGCCCGGCCAGGGCCAGGTTGCGCCGCCGCCGGTCCCGGATGTGTTCCTCCAGGGGAGGAAACAGGCCGAAGTTGACGTTCATGGGCTGAAAATGCTTCGAGTCCGCGCTGGTGATATAATGGGCCAGGGAACCGTGAGCCGTTTCACGGGGGAAGACCACGGGCCGCAGGCCCCGGTAAAGCCGGGCAGCATTGACCCCGGCCATCAGGCCGGAAGCGGCCGACTCCACATAACCCTCCACCCCGGTCATCTGCCCGGCCAGGAACAGCCCGGCCCTTTTTTTGCACTCGAAGGTGGGCGCGAGCAAAACCGGCGCGTTGACGTAGGTGTTCCGGTGCATGACCCCGAAACGCACGAACTCCGCCTCTTCCAGACCCGGAATCATGCGGAAAACCCTTTTCTGCTCGTCCCACTTGAGGTGGGTCTGGAAACCCACCAAGTTATACAGGGTGCCGGCGGCATTGTCCTGGCGCAGCTGGACCACCGCGTAGGGCTGCTTTCCCGTGCGGGGGTCCACCAGACCCACGGGCTTAAGGGGCCCGTAACGCATGGCGTCCTTTCCCCGCCGGGCCAGGACTTCGATGGGCAGGCAGCCCTCAAAATTCACTTCCTTCTCAAATTCCTTGCGGGAGGCCCTTTCGGCGGTGGCCAGGGCCTCCTGGAAACGCTCGTATTCCTCTTTGTTCATGGGGCAGTTGATGTATTCCCCCTCCCCCTTGTTGTACCGGGAGGACAGGAACACCTTGTCGAAATTGATCGATTCCCGGGTGACAATGGGCGCCACCGCATCGTAAAAGTAAAGGTAGTCCTCCCCCGTCAACTCCTGCAGGGATCTGGACATGGCCTCCGAGGTCAATGGGCCGGTGGCCAGCACCACTATCCCCTCCCCGGGGAGAGCGGTAACCTCCTCCCGGCGGACATCCACCAGGGGGTGGCCCTCCAGCGCCTCCGTAACCGCCCGGGCGAAACCCTCCCGGTCCACGGCCAGGGCACCGCCGGCCGGCACCCTGTGCCTGTCGGCGCAGGCCATGATCAGGGAATCCAGGAGGCGCATTTCTTCCTTCAGCAGGCCCACGGCGTTTTCCAGGGCGGCCGCCCTGAGGGAATTGCTGCACACCAGCTCGGCAAAAAAGCCCGTATGGTGGGCCGGCGTGAATTTATGGGGGCGCATCTCGTAGAGAATCACGGGCACGCCCCGCCGGGCCAGCTGCCAGGCTGCTTCCGCGCCGGCCAGCCCGGCGCCTATAACCGTAACTGCTTCGACCATCAGCTTCTTCCTCCAGTTTCTCCGGTTGCCGCGGGGCCGGACTCTTTTCCCGCCATAATTGATAACGTGCCGCCGTCCCAGGGCTTAAAGGAAGGCTCCTTTTCTTCCGCCGGCTCGCTCCCGGCCGCCACATCCCGGGCAGCTTCACCGTTGGAGCCCGCCTTTTCCCTGGTGACCCGGTACCGGCACTGTTCATTGATGCATTCCAGTACTTCCCGCTCACCCCGGCCCCTCTTCACCACCAGCATATCCCCGCAGCGGGGGCAGTTTTCACCGGCGGGCTCATCCCAGACCATGAAATCGCACTCCGGGTAGCGGCTGCAGCCGAAAAACCGGCGACCTTTCTTGCTGCGCCGTACCACCAGCTCGCCCTTTTTGCACCGGGGGCAGGGTACCCCGGTGGTCTCCAAAAGGGGCCGGGTGTTCCGGCACTCGGGAAAACCGGGGCAGGCCAGGAACTTTCCGTAGCGGCCCGTCTTGATGACCATGTTCCGGCCGCACTGCTCGCACACTTCCTCGCTGACCTCGTCGGCCACGGCCACCCGGCCGATTTCCTCCTCGGCCCGGGCCAGGGTTTCCTGAAAAGGACCGTAAAAGTCCCGGACCACCTGCACCCAGTCCATCTCCCCCTCCTCTATCCGGTCCAGGCTCTCCTCCATCTGGGCGGTGAATTCCACATCGATGATGTCGGGGAAGTGCCTCTTCAAAAGGTCCACCACCACCATCCCCAGTTCGGTGGGAACCAGCTGCTTCTTCTCCCGCACCACGTACCCCCGCCTGATAATGGTCTCCAGGATGGGAGCGTAGGTGCTGGGGCGGCCAATCCCCTTTTCCTCCAGCGCCTTGACCAGGGTGGCATCGGTATAGCGGGGAGGGGGCTGGGTGAAGTGCTGTTTGGGCGTCAGGGACTCCGCCTCCAGAGCCTCCCCCTCGGAAAGGGCGGGCAGAACCCCTTCCTCTTCCCTGGCCTCATCATCCCGGGACTCCTCATATACCCGGGTGAACCCGGGGAACGTGACCACCGACCCGGAAGCCCGGAAAATATAGCGTCCCCCGCCAATATCAACGCTGGTGGTTTCAACGACGGCCGGGCTCATCTGGCTGGCCACGAAGCGGGACCAGATCAATTTGTAAAGCTTGTACTGGTCCGGCGTGAGGTACTCCTTCACGGCCTCGGGCTCCCGCTCCACGGAGGTGGGCCGGATGGCCTCGTGGGCATCCTGGATCCTCCCCCGGGCCGCCACCTGGCGGGGCTTCTCCGGGACATATTCCGGGCCGAACTTCCCCCGGATGTAATTCCGGGCATCCTCCACGGCCTGCGCGGCCACCCGGGTGGAGTCGGTACGGATATAGGTCACCAGGCCCACGGGGCCCTCCGGGCCCAGCTCCAGCCCTTCATACAGCTGCTGGGCCACCATCATGGTCTTGCGGGCCGTGAAATTGAGCTTGCGGTAGGCCTCCTGCTGCAGGCTGCTGGTGGTAAAGGGCAGGGGGGGCTGGCGTTTCTTCTCCCGGCGGGTAATCCTGACCACCCGGTAGGAAACCCCCCGCAGCTCCTTTAAAATTTCCTCCACCTGGTCCCGGGTCTTAATCTCAACCTTTTTATCCCCGGCCTTGTAGAGCCTGGCCTCAAAGGGATCCTTACCCCGGCGGGTGAAGACGGCCGTCAGGGTCCAGTATTCTTCCGGGACAAAGGCGGTAATCTCCTCTTCCCGGTCGCAGATCAGCCGCACCGCCACCGACTGCACCCGCCCGGCGGAAAGGCCTTTCTTCACCTTGCGCCACAGGAGGGGGCTGAGCATGTAGCCCACCAGCCTGTCCAGTACCCGGCGGGCCTGCTGGGCATGAACCCGGTTGTAGTCGATGGGTCGGGGTTCCTTGACGGCATTCTGCACGGCCTGCCTGGTGATCTCATTAAACTCAATGCGGCAGGGAGAATTTTCGTCGATTTCCAGCACGCTGGCCAGGTGCCAGGCAATGGCCTCCCCCTCCCGGTCGGGGTCGGAGGCCAGCAGCACCCGGTCGGCCTTCTTGACCGCGGCCCTGAGCTCCTTAATGATCTCCCCCTTGCCCCTGATGGTGATGTACTTGGGCGTAAAGCCGTGCTCCACGTCCACCCCGAACTGGCTCTTGGGCAGATCCCGCACGTGCCCCATGGAAGCTTTAATGGTATATTTTTTACCCAGTAATTTGCCAATGCTTTTGGCCTTGGCAGGTGATTCCACAATAACCAGCGTTTTGGACAAAGACGTCCACCTTCTTTTTTTTCGATTTAACCATATATATTAACCGCGCGCATCTTTTTTAAAAATGTATGAATTATTACCGGCTTTAGAACCGCAAGGACCTCCCGCTCCTGGCGTAAAGCCGCCCGGGAAACTGCCTTACCAGACCCTTGACTTCCAGAAACATGAGCGCGGAAAGCACCTGCTGCACAGCCAGCCCCGTTTTTTCCACCACCACATCCACCGGCAGGGGCTCCGTGGAGAGCGTCCCGTAAACGGCTTCCTCGTCGGCGGTAAGCCGGGGAAGGGCCGGCGACTGCCGCTCTCCGGCAGAGAAAAGGCAGGTCATCCCCAGCTCCTCCAGGATATCTTCCGCGCCCTCCACCAGCCGGGCACCCTGCTTGATTAACTGGTTGGGGCCGCGGCTCTGGGGGCTGGTTACCGGGCCGGGAACGGCCATAACCTCCCGCCCCTGCTCCAGGGCCAGGTCGGCGGTAATGAGGGCACCACTTTTTTCCGCGGCTTCCACCACCACCGTGGCCCGGGACAGGCCGCTGATAATCCGGTTGCGCACGGGAAAATGCCAGGCCTCGGGAGGGGAACCGGGAGGGAACTCGCTGACCACCGCCCCGGAGCGGATAATCTCCTCCATCAACCGCCTGTTTTCCCGGGGGTAAACCACATCCACACCGCACCCCAGCACGGCCACCGTCATCCCCCCGGCCGCCAGGGCCCCCCGGTGGGCGGCGCTATCAATTCCCCGCGCCATGCCGCTTACCACGGCCAGCCCCGCCCGGGCCAGCTCCTCACCCAGTTTTTCGGCCACGGCCAGGCCGTAAGGGGTGGGCCGGCGGGACCCCACCACGGCCACCGCCTGTTCCCCCAGCCGGGACAGGCTGCCCCGGACAAAAAGGGCGGGCGGGGGATCAAAAATATTCCGCAGCAGGCGGGGATACTCCCCATCCTCGATGGTGACGTATTTTATATCCTGTTCCTGCAGCCGGGCCAGCTCTTCCCGCAGGTTCAGTTCCGCGCGGCGGTGCACCAGGCTGCCGGCCATCCCCGGCTCGAGACCGCCCCGGGTGACCAGTTCCTCCCCGGAGGCCGCCCAGGCCGCCCCGGGGGACCCGAATTTCTTCACCAGGCTCCAGACGTACCTGGCGCCGCCCGGCAGAAGGTACTGCCAGCCCAGCCAGTATATTTTCCTTTCCAACAGTTTCACCCCTGGTTGAAAAAGGCATTCGGGAAGCGGCGGGTAAATTCCTGCCCCAATGGGAAATTTTGTTCTACCCGTGAATATATACTACCAGGATCAACCGCCGCGATAGCAACAAAATACCACGCCTGCAAGGAGATGGCAAGATGGGCAACCTCATAAATAAGCTGACCGCCCTGTTCAGGAAAAGGTTCCGGGGCCGTGATTCCCGGGATGCCCTTCTGCTCCTCCGGCAGGACGTGGAGCAGTTGAAAAAAGAGGTCCTTCTGCTCAGGGAACTGCTGGAAGCCCGCTGCTGGCATATTGATAAATTCCACGTCGACCGCATGGAAGTTGAACAGTTCAACATCAACCTGGAAAGCATCAATGTGGACCAGCTGGGAGGGGCGCTGAACGTGGGGATAACCCACAGTTGCCCGGTGGGCAAGGAAGACCCGGCGGGCCCACCGGACCCGCCGGATCAACCCGGGGAAAAGGAGGGCTACAGCCTGACCTTCCGTCCCCGGCCTTAACCCGCCGCCCCGGCCGCCACCTTTAAAATACCGTCCAGGTCCTGCTCCAGCACCAGGAGATCCCGGAACAGGTCCCCCGTTTCCTTCAAACGCTCAAAGATGGTGTTCATGTTGAAATCCGCCGGGTCCACCTCCAGGCTGCGGACCTCATCCCAGCTCAGGGGGGTGGAAACGGGAGCCCCGGGCAGGGGGCGCAGGCTGTACGGGAAGGCCATGGTTTTGCCGCGCCCGTTCTGCAGGTAATCCAGGTAGACCCTGCCCTTTCTCCTGGGCACCGCCCGTTCCAGGGTGGTCCGGGCCGGGCAGGCCTCATGGACCAGCCGGGCGATATACTCCATGGCCCGGGTGACATGCGGGAAGGGGTAAACCGGCCGGAGGGGGATGAACAGGTGCAGGCCCCTGGCCCCGGAGGTCTTGACAAAAGCCTGCAGGCCGAACCCGGCCAGGGCCCGGTGCACCAGCAGGGCCACCTGCAGCACATCCCGGAAGGTCGCCCCTTCCGCCGGATCCAGGTCCATGACGGCAAGATCGGGGCACTCAATGTTATCCCGGGTGGAAAGCCAGGCGTGGACCTCGATGCAGGCCTGGTTGGCCAGCCAGAGCAGGGTGGCCAGATCATTGCAGATGATATAGTTGATCACCCTTTCCGCGTGGTGCACGGGGAAAGTTTCCACCCAGCCGGGGGCATAATCCGGGCACTCCTTCTGGTAAAAAGCCTCCCCCTCTATCCCGTCGGGGTAGCGCTTCAAAACCAGGGGCCGGTTGTGGATATACGGCAGCAAAAAGGGGGCGATATCGCTGTAATATTTGATCAAGTGGGCCTTGGTCAGCCCCTCCTGCGGCCAGAACAGCTTGTCCAGGTTGGTCAAAAAAAGGGACTTTCCGGAAATATCTTTTACCCACCGGTCCATTTTTTTACCCCCTCACCATATTATGCGCCGGGATACCCCGTCACCAAACAAAAATGTCCGCCAGGAAGTGACGTCCTCCCCTCAATTTATTGAGGGGAGGACGTCACCCAGCTTCCTGCCCAGATTAAACCACTGCCAGGGGAAGGAAAAATAAACCTGCCTGACGAATGGTCTTAAAAGGCAGTTAATGCTAATAAAAGGAGGCGGTCAATTAAGACATGGGTGCCAAAAAAATTCTGATGCTTGTCGGCGATTACGTGGAGGACTACGAAGCAATGGTGCCGTTTCAGGCGCTACAGATGGTCGGACACACCGTTCACGCGGTCTGTCCCGGAAAGAAAGCTGGGGAGAAAGTACGCACAGCCGTACACGACTTCGAGGGGGACCAAACCTACAGCGAAAAGCCCGGTCATAACTTCACCCTTAATGCTTCTTTTGACGAAGTGAAGGCGGAAAATTACGACGCCCTGGTGATACCCGGCGGGCGTGCGCCGGAGTATATCCGACTGAATCCCGCGGTGCTGGAAATAGTACGGCACTTTGCCGGAGCAAACAAGCCCATCGCCGCCATTTGCCACGGTATACAGGTACTGGCGGCAGCAGGTGTACTCCACGGGAAAAGCTGCACGGCCTACCCGGCGGTAAAACCTGAAGTGGAAAATGCAGGAGGCAAATGGGTGGATGTAGAAGTAAATAGCGCTCACGTTGAAAATAACCTGGTTACCGCACCAGCCTGGCCTGCACACCCTGAGTGGCTTGCAAAATTCCTCAAACTCCTGGGTACAAGGATCGAACCGTAAGAAGTTAGTAAAGAGGAGTCCTGCTGACAAGGGGACTTCTCTTTTTGTATCAATTTAAAGAGGTTTTTTCAAATCCTTGCAGAAAATTTCCATATTGTTATTGAACAAATTGTTACTAAGCTGCCGAACCGGAGAAGAGAGGAGTCCTGTGCGCATGAAGGTGGGTGTGGGGTACAGTTTACATCCGGACTCCCGGGAAGCCGCAAGGAAGGCGGCACGGTTCGCCGTGGCCCGATCGGGACCGCCCGCCCTCACAT
>Ga0247720_100408_pt1 | contig 16119 bp, 14 predicted proteins | sample MSEWel2015_12_15_FD_189078 | JGI IMG/M metagenome (GOLD analysis project Ga0247720, IMG submission 189078) | Subsurface sediment microbial communities from gas well in West Virginia, United States - MSEEL Well Study Marcellus 3H_2015_12_15 | ecosystem: Environmental > Terrestrial > Deep...
GCCGGCTTGGGAGTGACCCTCGGCGAAGGTCATGTTGCCGTCGTCGTCAGTCTTTACCTTGCTGAACCAGTTCAGATTGGCGGTCAGGTCTTTCTTGCCGAGGCCGTATTTGGCCAGCTCGTTCAGGAAACTGTTGAACCCGTTTCGGTGGTAGTGGTTATGGGCTTCCTGATAGGTCTTTCTGCCCCAGCGCTTTTCCACCAGATCGGCATTGCAGGTGCCGGCGACGGTGTCGTGCCAGCCCAGGTCATCGCGGATGATGGAGGCAAATACCCGGCCCATGTCCGAGAACAGAACGTGGCCTTTGGTGAGCAGGAAGGTGTGCTGGTTTTTAAGGGTGTCCGGCATGTTGTACCGCTCGAGCGGGTTCTCGGGGTTGTACATCAGCATGCCGACATTGGCCCCGCCGGTTTCGTCAATCAGGCGCAACACGTGGCCGCGGCGCATGATAAAGGACCAGTGGGATCCGCCGGGAATCAGATCGTCGTAAAGGGGTGTCGTATAGAAGGGGGCTGCGGTTTGCAACATGGCCTTTTCCTCCTGGTTAGGCAATTAAAAAGCGAGAGGCGTCAGTAACTGAGCGATCCTCCCGGGCTTTTGTCCCGCCGTGTAACCTTGGAAAAGGTCGTCAACTCTCGGACCAGGCACCTGCCTTGATTGGTGGCAGACCGGAACCCTAGTTGACCATTGGTCAGATTGTGGCGCTTTGATTGTGGTTTCGGTAACCGACGTCTCGCTGCGTAGTGAGTTCACTGCAGAGTCCATGCCAATTGCTAAGTCGTTGTTTCTGTTGGTTGAAAACTTGAGCGTACGGGCAGGGCTGCCTCTTGGCTGGGCGTCTGCACTATTCTTGTGCACCGCCCGGGCCTTTGCTGTGAATTTATTTTCGCAGGGTGGTTTTGGTGCGGAGCCATTGGTGGCAAGGCCTCCGGGCCATCTACTACCAAGGGAGGAGTTTTTCGCCTCCATCGCATCATTCAAACCTCGGGGATTGCGGTCTACATTGAATGGGTAAACGCGAAAGGCCGCGTTGCCCTGCGACAAACACAACAAGAGGTCGAGATCATGATCTACGCACAACCAGGAAAGGATGGCTCCGTCGTTTCTTTCAAATCCCGTTACGAGAATTACATCGGTGGCGAGTGGGTTGCCCCGGTAAAAGGCCAGTATTTCGAGAACATCACACCGGTAACCGGCGATGTAATCTGTGAAATTCCGCGTTCCAGTGCCGAAGACATCGATCTCGCTCTGGATGCAGCACACAAGGCGGCACCAGCGTGGGGCAAGACCTCACCCACCGAGCGCTCCAACATCCTGCTGAAAATCGCCGATCGCATCGAAGCCAACATCGAGAAGCTCGCGGTTGCCGAAACCTGGGACAACGGCAAGGCCGTTCGTGAAACCCTGAACGCCGACATTCCGCTGGCAGCCGACCACTTCCGTTACTTCGCCGGTTGTATCCGTGCCCAGGAAGGCCACATGGGCGAGATCGATCATAATACCGTGGCGTACCACTTCCACGAGCCGCTGGGCGTGGTTGGTCAGATCATTCCGTGGAACTTCCCGATTCTGATGGCGGCGTGGAAACTGGGCCCCTGCCTGGCGGCCGGTAACTGCACCGTGTTGAAGCCTGCGGAGCAGACGCCGGCCAGTATCCTGGTACTGATGGAGATCATCGGCGATCTGCTGCCGCCGGGCGTACTGAACATCGTGAACGGCTACGGTATTGAGGCTGGTCAGGCCCTGGCCACCAGCAAGCGCATCGCCAAGATTGCCTTCACCGGCTCCACCCCGGTTGGTTCCCACATCCTCAAGTGCGCGGCTGAAAACATCATCCCGTCTACCGTTGAGCTGGGTGGCAAATCCCCGAACATCTACTTCTCCGACGTCATGAAGGCCGAGCCGGAATTCATCGACAAGTGCGTGGAAGGTCTGGTTCTGGCGTTCTTTAATCAGGGTGAAGTCTGCACCTGTCCGTCGCGGGCGCTGGTTCAGGAAGATATGTTCGAAGAGTTCATGCACAAAGTGGTTGAGCGTACCAAGGCCATCAAGCGCGGCAATCCGCTGGACACTGATGTGCAGGTCGGTGCCCAGGCGTCCAAGGAGCAATTCGACAAGATCATGTCCTACCTGGCCATTGGCAAGGAAGAGGGCGCCGTGGTTCTGACCGGCGGCGACCGTGAAGACCTTGGTGTCGAGTTCAACAACGGCTTTTACATCCAGCCGACTCTGTTCAAGGGCGATAACAAGATGCGCGTGTTCCAGGAGGAAATCTTCGGGCCGGTTGTGGGTGTTACCACCTTCAAGACCGAGGAAGAAGCCCTGGCTATCGCCAACGACACGGAATTTGGTCTGGGCGCCGGTGTATGGACCCGCGACACCAACCTCGCCTACCGGATGGGCCGCAACATCCAGGCCGGTCGGGTGTGGATGAACTGCTACCACGCCTACCCGGCCCATGCCGCCTTCGGTGGCTACAAGAAGTCTGGCGTTGGCCGTGAAACCCACAAGATGGCGCTCGAGCACTATCAGCAGACCAAGTGCATGCTGACCAGCTACGACACCAGCCCGCTGGGTTTCTTCTGAATCTGTGAGCGGTAAGCGGGCCTCCCACACGGGCCCGCCTGTGAGTCAGCACAGTGGATGTGCATCTTCATCCCCCGGCGTTTGGCCGGGGCGACTCTCTGACGAGAGTTCGGGTATTTCTGTCACTCTCTTTTGGCCCTTCCCAGGGCCTTTTTTCGTTTCAGACCAGAGCGTTTTTCTGCCGTCAGGTGTGTGCGACCTAGGGAGGCACCAAAACAGTTCCAAAGTACCATATTGGCCCCTTGCCCCGGCCGATAGGATGGGAACTGGGTTATCGGCAATGTCGTTGATTCACCCTCAATGCGCTAACAATCATGACAACAGAGGTGAGCATTATGTGGACCAAACCAGCCTACGAAGATCTACGCATCGGTTTCGAAGTCACCATGTACTTCGCCAACCGCTGAAAGCCGAAGTGGCCGGCCCCCGGGCTGGCCGTTTTGCTTGTGGAGTGACCCACCATGTTGATTCACGTTCTGGGCTCCGCCGCTGGCGGTGGCTTTCCCCAGTGGAACTGTAACTGCGCCAACTGCGACGGCTTCCGCAAGGGCACCCTGAACGCCCGGGCCCGCACCCAGTCGTCCATTGCCCTCAGTGAAGACGGTGAGCACTGGATCCTGTTCAACGCCTCCCCCGATATTCGCGCCCAGCTGGCTTCGTTCGAAGCGATGCAGCCGGCCAGAGCTCTGCGAGATACGGGCATCGACGCCATCGTGCTGATGGACAGCCAGGTGGATCACACCACCGGCCTGCTGTCCCTTCGCGAGGGTCTTCCGATGGACGTCTGGTGTACCGAGCAGGTGCATGAGGATCTCAGCGGGGGCTTCCCGTTATTCACCATGCTCCAGCACTGGAACGGTGGCCTGAACTGGCAGCGCATCGAGGCGTCCGAGCAGACGCCTTTTACCATTCCCTGCGCACCGTCCATCGAGCTGACCGCCATTCCGCTGCTGAGCAACGCACCCCCGTATTCACCGCGCCGGGACAATCCGCATCCGGGGGATAACATTGGCCTGTTCCTGAAGGATACGCGCACCGGCCAAACCGTGCTGTACGCGCCGGGCCTGGGTGCGCCGGATCAGCGTATCCTCGACTGGATGAAAAAAGCGGATGTCCTGCTGGTGGACGGCACCGTCTGGCACGACGACGAGATGATCCGCCAGGAAGTGGGCACCAAGACCGGCCAGGCCATGGGCCACCTGGCCCAGAGTGGCCCGGGTGGCATGATCGAGGTGCTCGATACCATGCCGGCCAAGCGCAAGATCCTGATTCACATCAACAACACCAACCCGATCCTGAACGAGGACTCCCCGGAGCGGGCGGAACTGACCCGCCACGGTATCGAGGTGTCCTGGGACGGCATGCACATTGACCTGTCGGGGCCGCCATGAACGCCAAAGCCAACACCGCCAAGAACCGGACGGATTTCGAGCAGGCCCTGCGGGCCAAGGGCCAGTACTACCACATCCACCACCCCTACCATAAAGCCATGTACGGCGGGCAGTGCACGCCGGAACAGATCCGCGGCTGGGTGGCCAACCGGTACTACTACCAGATCAGGATTCCCCAGAAAGATGCCGCCATCATGGCCAACTGCCCGGATGCCGGTGTGCGCCGGCTCTGGTTGCAGCGGATTCTGGATCACGATGGCCACGACGGCGATGTCGGCGGCATCGAGGCCTGGCTGTCCCTGGCCGAGGCCGTGGGCCTGAGCCGGGACGAGGTGATTGACCAGCGCCACGTGCTGCCGGGTGTCCGCTTTGCGGTGGATGCTTACCTGAACTTTGCCCGCCGGGCGACCTGGCAGGAGGCGGCCTGCTCCTCGCTGACCGAACTGTTTGCCCCGGAAATCCACCAGTCGCGCCTGGACAGCTGGCCCGCCCACTATCCCTGGATTGAAGAGAGCGGCTACAGCTACTTCCGCAAGCGCCTGTCGGAAGCCAGAAGGGATGTGGAACATGGCCTGACCATTACCCTCGACCACTTCACCACCGAGGCCCAGCAGACCCGGGCCCTGGACATCCTGCAGTTCAAGCTGGATATCCTCTGGACCATGCTGGATGCCATGACCATGGCCTACGGCCACCGCACCCCGCCTTACCACACCGTGACCGACGAACAGGTCTGGCACCGGGGGCTTTAATGGAGGTGGGTATGCAGGAAGTACCGCGTTTTCGCCGGGGGTTCCGGTTCCAGTGGGAGCCGGCCCAGGACAGTTATGTGCTGCTTTACCCCGAGGGCATGGTGAAGCTCAACGGCAGTGCCGGTGCGATTCTCAAGGAGGTGGACGGCCAGCGCAGCGTGGCCGACATTATCGCCCGCCTGGAACAGCAGTTCCCGGACGCCGGCCCGCTGGGCAAGGACGTGAGTGAGTTCCTGCAGGACGCTCGGCAACAACACTGGATTGAACTGTCATGAGCCGCACCGAGACTGCCGAACCGATCAAGCCGACCAATCCTCATAACGCCGGGCCGCCCCTGTGGCTGCTGGCGGAGCTTACGTATCGCTGTCCGCTGCAATGCCCCTATTGCTCCAATCCGCTGGACTTTGCCCAGACCGAGCAGGAGTTGACCACCGAGGAGTGGGTAAGCGTGCTGCGACAGGGCCGGAAAATGGGCGCGGCCCAGCTGGGCTTCTCCGGGGGCGAGCCCCTGGTGCGCCAGGATCTGCCGGAGCTGATTGCCGAAGCCCGGCACCTCGGGTACTACACCAACCTGATCACCTCCGGCCTGGGCCTGACGGAAGCCAAGGTGGACGCCTTTGCGGAAGCGGGGCTGGACCATATCCAGGTCAGCTTCCAGGCCTCCGACCCGGAGCTGAACAACGCCGTGGCCGGCTCCCGCAAGGCCTTTGACCAGAAGCTGGCCATGGCCCGGGCGGTGAAGGAAGCCGGCTACCCGATGGTGCTCAACTTCGTGATCCACCGCCACAACATCCACCAGATGAACGACATCATGTCCCTGTGCGAGCGTCTGGGTGCGGACTATGTCGAGTTGGCAACCTGCCAGTACTACGGCTGGGCGTTCGAAAACCGGGAAGGGCTGATGCCCTCCAAAGCCCAGCTGGTGCAGGCGGAACAGGAAGTGAACCGATACCGCGAACGGCTGCAGCGATCCGGCTCGGCCATGAAGCTGATCTTTGTCACACCGGACTATTACGAAGAGCGCCCGAAAGCCTGCATGAACGGCTGGGGAAACCTGTTCCTGACGGTCGCTCCGGACGGCACCGCACTGCCGTGTCACAGCGCGCGATTATTGCCCATCGAGTTCCCCAATATCCGAGACATGGATCTTCAAAGCATCTGGTACGACAGCCCGGGGTTCAACCATTACCGGGGCGACAGCTGGATGCCGGAGCCCTGCCGTTCCTGCGATGAGAAGGAAAAAGACTTCGGTGGTTGCCGCTGTCAGGCCTACTTATTGACCGGTAATGCCGATAACGCGGATCCAGTATGCAGCAAATCGTCGTATCATGATCGAATCCTGGCAGCGAGGAGAGCTGCCGATCACGCCACGGCCGGCCTGACTGGACTGGTTTACCGAAATGCGGACAACTCGCGGTTATTCTTCAGGGGCTGAAGGCTCTTTTTCAGAGGCTGAAGGCTCGTTCCCCAGCGCTGAAGGCTCTTATTTCGGGGCTGAAGGCTCTGCCTCTGCTGCTTCAGAAATTTCCCACGACAAGACACTGCTGAGTGCCTATGAAGCCTGCGCGACGCATATCCAGCGCGGGGAGCTGGCGGTGTCTTCAGCCGGTGTGTTCTGGCTGCAGACGGATCCGGCCCTGGGCTGCAATACTCTCTGGCATCTTTCCGATCAGGGGCCGGTCCGCTTCGGGCCTGATCATCTCGGGATCCGGAGCCGCGTGAATGGTTATGGTGGCGGCGCTCTGGCGGCGACCAATGACGGCGTGTTTGTGGTCGGCGAAGACCAGCAGATTCGATTCGTGAGCCTGTCAGACGGCGAAGGCACCCGGTTAACCGACGATCCGGATGCAGCATTTGGCGGCCTGGTGGCCGACGAAGCCCGGCAAAGGGTACTTGCCGTCAGGGAAGCGAACAACCAACAGCAGCTGGTGGCCGTATCGCGGCAGGGTCATCTGACGGTGCTTCACTCAGGCCAGGACTTTTACAGCGCGCCTGCGGTCTCGTCCGATAGCTGTCAGGTGGCCTGGACCAGCTGGCAGCTGCCGCACATGCCCTGGCAACGCAGCCGGCTCTGGACGGCGGGGGTGTCTGATGACGGGCTGTTTGAACGAAGCCGGTATTGGCCAACGCCTTCTGAAGCTTCGGTGCAGCAGCCGGTCTTTGATGGTAGCCGGCTATGGGTGTTGTCCGACCACGATGGCTGGTGGCAACCCTGGCACCTGGATACCTCGGGTGATGGCCGCTGGCATTCAGGTAGCTCGCCGGCCCGGGATCATGCCAATGCGCCCTGGCAACTGGGCGAGTGCCACCATTGCCCCACGGGAGACGGTGGCTGGGCACGGGTGCGTTACTGCAACGGTACCGGAGAGCTCTGGCTGACATCCGGTAAAAGCCCACAGGAAACACGTGTTGCCCGGGACTACGGCGACTTCCGGTACCTTCAGGTATCCCGCGACGCTCTGTACTGCATTGGTCGTTCGGCCAGTTGCCTGGATGCCATTCTCAAGATCGATCTGCAGACTCGGCAAGTCCAAAGCATGGCCGGTGGCGAGGATCCGATGCCGGGCCTGCGTGCTGCACTGCCCCTGGACATCGAGGTGCCGGCGCTAAACCATGAACAAGCCACCGTTCACGGCTTTTTCTACACCCCGAAACTTGCCTCCGCGGATCTGCCACCGTTGATTCTGCTGGCGCACGGCGGGCCGACGTCGGCGGCCTATCCGGTGTTCAATCCCCAGATTCAGTACTGGTGCCAGAGGGGGTTTGCGGTTGCTGAAATCAATTACCGCGGCAGCAGTAGCTTCGGTCGGGCGTTCCGGCTGGCCCTGGAGGGCCGCTGGGGCGAGGTGGATGTTGAGGACATGGAGCGGGCAGCGGATCATCTGGCCTCCTTTGGTCTTGCCGATGGCCAAAGGGTGTTTATCCAGGGACGCAGTTCCGGCGGTTACACAGCGCTTATGGCCATGATCCGGAGCCAACGTTTCACCGCCGGCGCGAGCATGTTTGGAGTAACCGATCCACTAAGGCTGCGGGCCATGACCCATCGATTTGAGTCCGGTTATCTGGACTGGCTGCTAGGCGCGCCAGAGGAATTCCCTGAGCGCTGGCGGGAACGGACCCCCCTGTATCACGCCGACCGGATTACCGCGCCGATGATCTTTTTCCAGGGCGGGCAGGACCGGGTGGTCGTGCCGGAACAGACCCGGGCCATGATTGATGCCATGAAGGCCGCGGGCAAGTCGCCGGAGCTGCACTGGTTTGAAAATGAGGGGCACGGTTTCCGTCACCAGGCCAACCAGGCCGGCATGCTCGAGTGGATGTTCAGTTTCTACAGAAAGCATAGCCAAAAGGCCAATGATCGGTCGGAGAACTTGAGTTAAACTCTCGGCTATTCCTATAACAACAAACGGTCGAGTGAAATCTGATGAGTCACGATATCTCCACCCTGCGAAAGTTCGTGTCACCGGAAATTGTCTTTGGCGCCGGTTCGCGGAAGTCCGTGGCCAACTTCGCCAGTAATTTCGGTGCCCGGCATGTGTTCCTGGTGTCGGATCCGGGTGTGGCTGCCGCTGGCTGGGTCAACGAGATTGTGACGCTGCTGACCGATGCGGGTATCCGCTCGACCGTATATACCGGCGTGTCGCCCAACCCCAAGGTGGATGAGGTAATGACCGGGGCCGAGCTCTACAAATCCAGTGAATGTGATGTCATTGTCGCCATCGGGGGCGGCAGTCCCATGGACTGTGCCAAGGGCATCGGTATCGTCGCCACTCATGGCCGCAGTATCCTCGAATTCGAGGGTGTCGACACCATCACCAACCCGTCACCGCCCCTGATTCTGATTCCGACCACAGCGGGCACCTCGGCGGATGTTTCCCAGTTCGCGATCATTTCCGACCCCAACCGCCGTTTCAAGTTTTCGATCATCAGCAAGGCGGTGGTGCCGGATGTGTCCCTGATTGATCCGGAAGTCACCGAGACCATGGACGCCTACCTCACCGCCTGCACCGGCGTCGATGCCCTGGTGCACGCCATTGAGGCCTATGTGTCCACGGGCAGTGGCCCGCTGACAGATACCCATGCCCTGGAAGCGATACGGCTGATCAACCGGAACCTGGAACCGCTGGTGGACAACACCGCAGATCCCTATCTACGGGAGCAGATCATGCTGGCCTCCATGCAGGCGGGGCTGGCGTTTTCCAATGCCATTCTGGGCGCTGTGCATGCCATGTCCCACAGCCTGGGCGGGTTCCTGGATTTGCCCCACGGCCTCTGCAATGCGTTACTGCTGGAGCACGTGGTGGCGTATAATTTCCAGTCTGCCGAGGACCGCTTCCGCCGTGTCGCCGAGGCCATGGATATTGATACCCGTGGTATGGGCAAACCGGAAATCAAGAAGCGTCTGATGAACCGTATCGTCGAGCTCAAGCGTCGGGTCGGCCTTGAGGCGCGCCTCGCCCAGCTGGGTGTTTCAGTGTCCGATATTCCTTACTTGTCCGGATTTGCCCTGCAGGACCCCTGCATTCTTACCAATCCCCGGAAGTCGTCACTGCGGGATGTCCAGGTAGTCTATGAAGAAGCCCTCTGAACTCAAGGATGGCGAACAGGACAGTGGCTATGGAATTGGCGACCTTCTCGGGCTGGGCAGCCAGTCCGTGCGCAAAAACTATTACCCCGCTCTGCAGGAGCGTATTGAGGAACTGGAGCAGGAACGCAACCGCTACAAGTGGCTGTTCGAGAACGCCCTGCACGGCATCTTCCAGGCCAACCTGCGGGGCGGTTTTCTGGCCTGCAATCCGGCCATGGCGAGGATCTGCGGTTACGACAGCCCCGAGGCGCTCACGGGCAAGGTCATCCGGCTCCGGGAACAGCTGTTCTGCAGTGCCAGTGAATTCGATGCCATACGCCAGGAGCTGCTTGATGAAGGCAGCCTGAGCGCCCGTGAAACCCGGTTCCAGCGGGCCGATCGCACCCCGGTTCACGTTGCTGTCACCCTGTTGCGGCGCCCGGACCTTGGTCCGGAAGTGGTGGAGGCCTTCGTGGCGGACATCACCGAAAGGGTTCTGGCCCGCCAGAAGCTGGAGCAGCTGAACGCCACCCTGGAGCGGCGCGTGGAAGAGCGCACCGAGGCGCTTCAAAATGCCAACGTGGGTCTGCGCTACCAGATCGAGGAGCGAGAGAAGGTCGAACGGGAGCTGGTGGTCGCCATGGAGGCGGCCAAAGAGGCCAATCGCAGCAAGGACAAGTACCTGGCCGCGGCCAGTCATGATCTGCTCCAGCCCCTGAACGCCGCCCGGCTGATGATCTCCGCGCTGCAGGACAGCACGCTTCCCGAACAGGAAACCCGCATGGTGCACCAGGTGCACCGGGCCCTGGAGGGCGCCGAGGACTTGCTGGCGGACCTGCTGGATATTTCCAAGCTTGATCAGCAGGCGATGAAGCCGGACCTGGTATATACCGATGTGGCCGCCCTGGCCAGATCCCTCGGGGAGGAGTTCGAGGCCGTTGCCGCCAATGCCGGCCTGGGCTTCCGGGTCCGCACCATACCAGCGACGGTCCGGACAGATCAGCGCATGCTGACCCGTATCCTGCGTAATCTGCTCAGCAATGCCTTCCGCTACACTCGTAAAGGCGGCGTGGTGATGGCGCTGAGGTCGAGGGGCGACCAGCTGCGGATAGAAGTCTGGGACACCGGTGTCGGCATCGAGGAAGACAAGCTGCGGGACATTTTCACCGAGTTTCATCAGCTGTTGCCGCAGGGCACGGGCGGCCGACAGGGCGTGGGCCTGGGACTGGCCATCGTGGAACGTATGGTCCGGGTGCTGGGGTACGATATTGACGTGTCATCACGGCCCGGTCGTGGCTCCCGGTTCGTGCTGACACTGCCACTCGAACCCGCCCAGGCCAGACCGGATCTGGCCCGCGCCGATACGCTCCCGAATCTCGCCTATGGCTTTGACGGCGTGCCGGTACTGGTGATCGACAACGAGCCGGCAGTGCTGGAGAGCATGCAGCTGCTGCTGGAGCGTTGGGGCTGTGAGGTACTGACGGCTGCCAGCAAAACCGAAGCCGTGGAGACTCTGGAGCAAACCGGCCGTATTCCCGCCATCATCCTCGCGGACTATCACCTGGATAACGAACGGACCGGCTATGACGCCGTTCACGGAGTTCGCCGCTTCCTCGGCAAGGATATTCCCGCCGCGATTGTCACCGCAGACCGCAGCGACGACACCCGCACTCTGCTGCGGGCCCAGTACCTGCCGATCCTGAATAAACCGGTCAAACCCAACCGGCTCAGGGCACTGATGACCAGCCTTCTGGTCTCGACATCCGACTGACCCCATTCCCGATTCAGTTGCTGCAATCCGATACAGGAATTGCAGCAGGGTACTACACTTATCCCAGGCTCATCGAAAGGGAGAGGGTTATGACAGTTCCGGAGAATGGTCTCACCAATCATGAAGTGACAATCTGCCTGGTAGGCGGTGCCGTGCTGGGCCCGTTCAATGCCACCTGGAGCAAGGATTCCGGGGGCGATGTACGGGAGCTGGTGCGTGAGTACGATGGCTTTCTGCAGGGTGAAAAACAGCGCCGGTACAAGTTTCATCTGCACGATACCTACACCAATACGGTGCATACCCTGATCCTGAATTTTGAACAGGTAACCGGCATTTGCGACCATGTCCGGCTCAGGGCCCAGGCCAGCGGCTGAACCGCGGCCGTTGGCGTTACGTAAACGCAAAATCCCACAGTGTAAATGGATGGACAGGAGGGAGCATGAGCGAGTACAGAACGGAAACCGACAGTCTGGGCGATGTCCGGGTCCCCGCAGATGCACTCTGGGGTGCGCAGACCCAGCGTGCCGTGGAGAATTTTCCGGTCAGCGGCCAGCCGATGCCCCAGGCCTTTATTGCTGCGGTGGCGCAGATCAAGCGCGCGGCAGCGGAGGCCAACACCAGCCTCGGCCTCCTGGATAATGACCTTCGGGATGCCATTGCCGACGCCTGCCAGAATCTGGTCGGCGGCGAGTATGCGGACCAGTTTCCGGTCGATCGTTACCAGACAGGTTCGGGCACCAGCACCAATATGAACGTGAACGAGGTGATTGCCGCCATCGCCCGCAACGCCGGCCATGAAGTGCACCCGAACGATCACGTGAACATGAGCCAGAGTTCCAACGATGTCATTCCCACGGCTATTCACGTCAGTGCAATTGCGGCCGTCAAGGAACAGCTGTTGCCTGCGCTGACTCACCTGCGTGGCCAGATTTACGAACAGGAGGCGGCCTTCGCAAGCCAGGTCAAAACCGGCCGCACCCACCTGATGGATGCCATGCCGGTTACCCTGGGCCAGGAACTGAAGACCTGGCGGGACCAGCTTCTGGCCGTTGAAAGGCGTGTCGAGGCCGCTGCCGACGAATTGCTGGCGGTGCCCCAGGGCGGCACGGCGGTGGGTACCGGGATCAATGCCTTGCCGGAATTTGCCGGCCAGTTCGTCAAGTTCCTGCGGGCCAATACCGGATACCCGTTTACCTCGATGGAGCACAAGTTTACCGCCCAGAGCGCAGTCGATGCTCCGGTGGCGCTTTCCGCCCAGCTGCGAGGTGTGGCGATCGTACTCACCAAAATTGCCAACGATCTGCGCTGGATGAACAGCGGCCCGATTCACGGACTGGCTGAAATCAGTCTTCCGGCGTTGCAGCCGGGCAGCAGCATCATGCCCGGCAAGGTGAACCCGGTGATTCCGGAATCCGTTGCCATGGTTGGCGCCCAGGTGATGGGGCTGGACAGTACGGTGGCCATCGCCGGTCAGTCCGGGAATTTCCAGCTCAACGTCATGTTGCCCCTGGTGGGGAGCAACCTGCTGGACATGACGGATCTGTTGTCCAATGCCGCCGTGATGCTGGCGGACAAGGCGATCCGGGGCTTCACGGTCAACGCTGACAACCTGAATGCCGGGGTAGGGCGCAATCCGGTGCTGGTGACCGCTCTGAACCCGGAGATTGGTTACAGCCTGGCGGCGGATATCGCGAAAGAGGCCTACCGGACCGGACGGCCGGTAATTGATGTCGCCGAAGAACGTAGCGGGCTGAGTCGCCAACGGCTTGAAGGCCTGATGGATCCACTCAAGCTGACCGGCGGCGGTATCGCCTGACCGGCCGTTTCTGAGGGGCGCCAACGCTTGCTGATGACCCTGGAGCTGTTTGTGATGCTGGTGCTGGCCAATGGTACGCCGGTGGTTGCCGCCGCGTTGCTGAAAAAGCGCTGGTCGGCACCGGTAGACGGCGGGCGATTGTGGTCCGATGGCCGCCCGGTTTTTGGCGACAGTAAAACCTGGCGGGGGGTGGTGTCCGGCGCCCTGGCCTGCGCCCTGTTCGCACTGTTGACCGGGCTGGGGTTCGTTTTCGGGCTTCTGTTCGGTCTGTTCGCCCTGGCCGGCGATATGCTGAGCAGCTTTATCAAGCGTCGGCGGGGGATGGCCTCGAGTGCCCGGGCCGTCGGGCTGGATCAGATTCCGGAGGCGCTGCTGCCCATGCTGCTGGCGATGTGGTGGCTGCCCGTCAGTCTCTGGATGTTACTGGTTGTGGTGGCGTTTTTTACCCTGGCCAACATTGTTGGCTCACCGCTGCTCTACCGTCTCGGAATCCGCCGGCAGCCCCATTAATAATCGGGCCCGCGAGTCAGGGTATGCAGCGTCACCTCCGGCGGGCAGTTGAGCCGAACGTTGACCACGGAGGTGCCCGAACCGGGCGAGGTGTAGCCCTGCATGCCGTTCATCCGCCAGTAACCGCGCCCGAGGGTTCGCGGACAGTCCGAATCGAGGGTGACCGGAAAGCCTCCTGGCAGGCAGATCTGGCCACCGTGGGTGTGGCCGCAGAGAAAAACGTCGTAGCCGGAATGTGCGGCTTCGCGCCAGATCTCCGGAGTATGGCTGAGCAGGATGCTGGTGCCGCCGGCAGGAATCTTGTCCCCGGCCCGGTGCAGGTTGTGGGCTTTGAAGAAATGGGCATCATCCACCCCCGCCAGGTAGAGGGTCTGGCCCTTGCGTTCAAGGGGAATCATTTCATTCATCAGCAGCTGGTAGCCCATGTCCTCCAGCGCCGGGACCATGCGGACGCTGTCATGGTTGCCGAGAACGGCATAAGGTTTGCCCTTTATGCCATCCCGTAGACGTGCCATACCATCCAGGGCGTCCTCGATCGGCCCCCAGGTCAGCTTCCGGTAATCGCCGGTCAGCACGCACAGGTCATAGTCCAGGGGGGCAATCTGACTCATTACCGCCTGCAGGTTGGCTTCGTCCATGTCCACATGGAGATCGGTCAGATGCAGGATGCGAAAACCCTCAAAGGCTTCGGGAAGACCGGGAAGGTGGAAGCGGTTATGCACGGTGTTGAGGCGCCGGCTGTTGCTCTGGCCCCGGCCCCAGAGACCGACCATGCGCAGACAGGTGCGGATAAAGCCGGGCGCCGTGGCCCAGTTTTCCAGATGGAAGGAGCTGTGATCCTGCCCGAATACCTTCGCTTCAGCTTCCCGCTCAATGCCGAGCCTCTGGCGGGCGTGAACGGGGCCGAGCCTCAGGCTCAGGCGGTATTCCAGGAGCTCATCCTGGTTCTCCGGTGTACGAGCCCTTGCCGTCATTTTTCTTTCCTTGTATGCCGAGCCGGGCATGGCCGATATGCAAAGTGGCAAACCCTGTCTGTCATTATGAATGGCCGGTGGAGGTATGCAACCAAAACGACACAATGTTCATGTTTGGCAGTGATCCCGCTTTTCAGGACAGCGTAGATAACGGTCTGTTCGACCCATCCAGTTAACGGGTTGGCAAAACCGGGGTTTTCCAGCCACAATCGAGCGGTTAAATGCAGATAACTTGAAGGCAGAGGTCACCATGACGACATCGTGCAGTATCCCGGGGCTCAATGTACCCCGAAGCCGATTCCCCGATCCCGAGCAGGATCTGCCAGCGGCCGGGGGAGAGCAGCGGGTGGTTCTGGCTGGCGGCTGTTTCTGGTGCGTCGAGGCGGTTTTCCTGGCCATTGATGGCGTGATCAGCGTTGAGTCCGGTTACGCCGGCGGCCACGCAGGTTCTGCCAACTATGAGGCTGTATGCACCGGCACCACCGGCCATGCCGAGGTAGTGGATGTCCACTATGATCCGGACAGCGTCAGTTTTGGTGAGTTGCTCAAGGTGTTTTTCTCGGTTGCCCACGATCCCACACAGCTGAATCGCCAGGGCAATGACCGTGGCACCCAGTACCGTTCCGCCATTTTCTACGAAACACCGGAACAGCGACGGGTAGCCGAGGCCTACATTCACCAGCTCAATCAGGCTGAGGTGTACCCTGACCCGATCGTGACCACACTGGAGCCATTGGAGGCGTTTTACCCGGCGGAGGAGTACCACCAGAACTTTGCCGCCCGGAACCCTTACCAGCCCTACATTATGGCTGTGGCCGCTCCCAAGATGGAAAAGCTCGCAGACAGTTATGGTGACCGCCTGAAACCGGAATACACGGATAACGACACAGGCAGCACGGCCTGAGGAGGCAACGATGGGAGTTTCTGTTGCAGGATATGATCTGACGCCGCTCACCAGAGCACAGGTGGAGCAGAAAGCCGCGGATCTGACAGCGGATGAACGGCGTGTGCTGTTGGACCACGGCACCGAGCATCCGTTTTGCGGCACCTTGCTGGATAACAAGAAAGCCGGCGTTTACCACTGCCGGCTCTGTGATCTGCCGCTGTTCAGTTCCAACTCCAAGTTTGATTCGGGCACCGGCTGGCCGAGCTTCTTTGAACCGTTCGATCCGGACCACATCCGCTATATCGAAGACACCAGCATGGGCATGACCCGGACGGAAATCCGGTGCCCAAGGTGCGATAGTCACCTCGGGCACGTGTTCCCGGATGGCCCACCGCCAACCGGGCAGCGTTACTGCCTGAATTCGGTGGCCATGGTGTTCCAGGAAAACAGCTGAAGTCCGGATAAAGGGGGCGCGCGGCCCCCTTGCTTCAGTGTCCTCGCCATTCGGGCGAACCGGCGCGAAAACTTTGGTGTTCAGGCTGCGGCGGTGACCACGGTGGAGAGCAGATAGCCGGTATAGGCGACATAAACCAGCACCAGGATGCCGCCATCCACCCGGCTCACCAGCTTGCGCCAGCCGGTCAGGCCGAAGCCCATCAGGAACAGTCCCACCGTCAACGCCAGCATCAGGGTCCAGTCCCGGTAAAGTACTTCCGGATCCACTTTCAGGGGCTCGATGACGGCCGCAAGGCCCACCACCGCCAGGGTATTGAAGATGCCCGATCCCAGAATGTTGCCCAGAATCAGATCATGCTCGTTCTTTTTCACGGCGGCGAGGGCCGAGGCAAGCTCTGGCAGCGAAGTGC
>Ga0247720_100409_pt1 | contig 16070 bp, 28 predicted proteins | sample MSEWel2015_12_15_FD_189078 | JGI IMG/M metagenome (GOLD analysis project Ga0247720, IMG submission 189078) | Subsurface sediment microbial communities from gas well in West Virginia, United States - MSEEL Well Study Marcellus 3H_2015_12_15 | ecosystem: Environmental > Terrestrial > Deep...
TTGATGTTCATGGACTCACCCTTGATGGCCATGACCTTCACACCCCGATTCCGGCGGGTGCGCACGTAGTGGTAAACCGCGTCGTTGGTGCTGCCATCCGATGAGTCAAAGCTGGCCGCTGTAACGTGCACATTGAATCCCAGTTCGTGCTGGTAGCTGCCGAACACGTAGCTATCCAGCTCCTCCCATACCGGGTCTGTCTTGTCCATGCAGCTGGTTGCAGCGGCGATCTCGCCCCAGTAAACGAGCCAGCTTTCCTCTCCCCGGCCCCACGCTCGAACGATGATGGCGAGCCGGTCGTGCTGTACGTCCACGCCGATCGTCAGCATCAGCCCGCCGGCGGGCACGGTCATTTCCTGGTATTCCTTCGCCCGTTGCTCCAGGTCTTCCGTGCTCGGGGCATCGGTGCGGTATTCGTAGGCCAGGCCAAGGCAGCTGTTCTCGAAAACGATCATCTCGCTTTCGTCGCCACTCTCCAGCGCGTGCCGGGCTTCCAGGTATCGCTCTACCAGCATGGCCAGTTTCGAGCCCGGGAAAGGCGAATACAGCTCGTTGATGTAGAACCCGGCCACGCCCCTGAAAGGCTTTTCCGCTATCCATTTGCCCTTTCGGACGTTGCGGTTTTTGTCCACATCCCGCCAGGGAACGCCACAATGCGGGCACACGTAGCGGGCGGTGTTGGTCTGGGCCCGGCCGTATACCTCGTCTTCTGTCTCGGCTTCGTTATCCCAGATCACGTTGTCCCAGTGCAGAACGTGGCTGTCGCCACACTCGTGGCAAGGCACGTGGAACTTGCGCCGGTCGCTGGCTAGGTAGGCCTTTTCAACTCGGCTCAGGCCCTTCACTGAGGGCGTGCCGCCGAAGATCACCTTTCGGTATTCGTAGGTTTTGGCCCGCTCCTCGAGGAGCTTGACCGAATCGCCCTGCCCTTTAACGTTGGTGTTGCAGTCGTCTGGTTCCTCAACACAGACCACCGGGGCCGACAGGGACTTCACGTTGTCCGGTGCGTTGGATGCCACCAGGGCCAGAAACCCGCCCGGGAACTTCTTGAAGTCGGTCCGGTTGCCCGTGGTGCGGGAGGTGGTCACATCCACCAGCGGGCGGAGTACTTCCGTGGCCTCCACCATGGGCACAAACTTCTGATCCAGATACTTCCGGATCGTCTTGTCCTTTGGGAAGAGCAGCACCACCGGGCAAGGATCGTTGTGGATCCTGCGCCCCAGATAGTTGTTCCACACGCCATCTGTCCAGGCCACCTGGGCAGACTTCATGCACACCACTTCTTTCGTGGCAGGATCATCCAGCGCATCGAGCATACCGGGCACCCACGGGGTGAGATCCGTGGAGTACTTGCCCGGCATCGGGCTGCTTTCCTGAGCCAGGTACCGGAACCGGTTGGCCCAGTCAGTCGAGCTGATCTTCTCCGGCGGCTGAAACTTCGCCAGCGCCTGAGCGATCACCCGGTCCAGGTTGGCTACCAAGCGATGCCAATTGTCTGAGGATCGATCGAGAATGCTCATTCAGTAGCTCGATATCGAGATCGATGTCATACATCGTGTCGATCTCGGTTTTGAGTTTGGGGCTGCCCGTCAGAACACCTGTTCTGATAGCCAACACCACCTGTTCCAATCGAGCCCCGATCAGTTCACCTGGTACTAATTCTTCAAGATCCTTTGCCAGCGCCAGCTCTTCGCGGTCGCCTTTGATGCGTTCCAGACGCTCACGGGAGGATTCATGGCGGGCGCCAGATACGGCGCGCGCCACCAGCCACTCGTGAACATCCTGTGAATCGTATTCGTTGGCCTGCCCCCGGGAGCCGGAGAACGCCACCGGAAAAGAAGGGTCCTTCTGGTACGCCGTAAAGCTGCGTTCCGAGATCCCGAAGATCTCAGCCAGCTCGCGTTTGTTAACCCGCTTACCCATCTTCGTCACCAGAAAGTGATCCGAAATCGCTTCCGCAAACTGTTAATGTTTGCCAGATCGCGAACAAGCAACTTTGAACACCTCGTAAACCCCTGATATTAAACAAAGGAAGGAAGGCCAAGTACCTCTGAGGTGTACGAAAATTCCGCGTCTGCGCCGCCCTCGTTGGGCCCACTGCTCCAGAAGGACCCGTTCCCATCTCAGTCCCTCACATGCACATCGAGAGACTCGGAAAGACCCGGCCCGACGATCACCAGACCGTCTTCATAGATTGAGCTGAACACAACAACCTTGCCTTCATAGTTGCCGTAGGGAAGATTCAGATCTCCGAGAACCGCAGACACGTCATTGCCCGATATCTGCGCCTCAACCTCTGCCCCTTCCACCACAATCTTTGCCGAGGTAAAGCCAGCGGACTGGAGGGTCCAGCCCTCGTCGCCAGTCTTGGCAACGGTGAACGTCTCTACGTTGTCATACCCCCTGAACGCCATGACTCGCATGGCTTATACCGGTGTCACTTCACGGATGTAGAACACCACGGCGGGGATGTTCAGCGTATCCCCGGTCTGGTTCGTAATATCGCGGTCCGTTACATCCTGCACCAGGTACACGGTTTGACCCACCGAATCGTAGACTGCAACCGCAATGTCATCAGTGGCAGCAGCGGTACCGGAGGGATCAATGCCGCTTTTGCCGTTGATCGTTACCTGCAGGTCCTCGCCGGAAGCGGTGAAGTTCCAGTCACCGCTGGCCAGGGTATCCTCGGCAATGATCTTGCCCTGGAACGCGGCAAACGTATCCGCTTTAACCGGGTTGACCACTAGGGCGATCTTGTCGGCATTTTGCTGGGCACGATCTGGCCCGTACCGCTTGAAATCGGCATGAGAAAAGTTGGTAGGCATGGGTGTCTCCGTCAGTGAACGCTGTGCTTAAACTGCATGGTGTAAGTGGGGGTAGTGCGCCGGACAGTGAATCCCGTGGTTGTCCGCGAAACCGTGAGCTCACGGGGATCAAGGAACATGGCCGAGCCAACGATGTCCGCGATCTCTGCCTCAGTGAGTTGTTCCGCCTGGCTGGCAGTAATCACCAGTGTCGCTGCTGTTACCACCAGGTTAGCGTTGGTGCCCTGCTCTACCGCAGTGCCATCGACAAGCGCCAACAGCGTGACGGAAGCTGTGTCAGAGTTGGTCGACTGCTCAAGCGTCACCACCTGAAGGCCAGTACCATCCAGAACCTCAAGCGCCTCAACCTGCGCCAGCTGCTCAGCCGTGACCGCCATCAAGGTGTAGTCGGCGGCAACCTGTACTGCCAAAGCCTGAGTTCGGGATTGGCCAGTCACAGCCTCCAGAAGCGCTGACTGGCTGGCACTAACCGGCTCAGCCTGCAACAGCTGCTCCACCACCGCGACAGTAAGAGCGTCGGGCTGGACAATGGAGACATCCAGAGCCTCTGCACTGGCCAGCTGCTGAGCTTCGACGCTACCCAGCAATGCCGAGAGTGCCAGGCTTGCTTGTTGCGACTGGCTGATCTGTTGCGATTCAACACCAGAAGCCATGGCGATCTGACTAACTGAAGCGATCTCTGAGTTAGCGGACTGACTGAGGATCACGGCGTCAACAGCCGAAACCTGAGCAGCAGCTACTGCCTCTGCCTGGGTGTGCTGCTGGATCGGTGCCAGGGTGAGGGTTATTTCATCGCCACCCGGAGCAACGGGCCCTGTAGGTGCTGGGTCACCGTTTGTGCCTACTGCAATGGAGTGAATGCTAACCGTAGGGGCGCTTAAACTGCCGAAGAGTACGCTAACACCGACAAACCCACTAACCGCCAACGGAGATGCGTCTGTGTATGAAATCTGAGGGGCCGCCGGCCTGGTGTCTCCTGATAGCCAGAAGCGAACCTCAAACAACCCACCGTCGCGGATAATCTCGATGTATTCGGTTATCGGTATCCCAGTCAGGCCGCTAGTGCTGGCAAGGGTCGAATCCGAACCGGAGTTATATTTGCTCAGCCTAAACCCTGGCTCTCCCCATACCACATAACCCGTTCTGGTGGAGGTAGTGCCTGACCCACTTAGCAGTGGCCCGACGATCTGCTTTTCGTTGGTGGTGTTTGATGATATGTGCGTCGCCAGTATCCGAACGGTCGTACGACCCTCGGTTACTGGCGTTGCCAGCTTAAAAGCCGTCCGGGTATACCCGGCCTGCGCGGCAGTAACCTCAATGCTTTTGTCGGTGGCGCTTAGAGGGTTGCCAGATATTATGTCAAGCGATATACCGCCCCAAACCGTTTGATACTCAGCTGGCACAACCCCAACCGTGGCATCTCTGAAGTCGTCAAAATACTCAGCCATCAGCTACCCCCAATCCGCCCACGCGGGCGGTCAGAATAGCCAGCAGCAGCAAGAACATCCGAAACAGCATGCGACGCCGTATTAACGCCCGAAACAGATTCAGGAGTCCGCACAGCGGCATAGACCACTCCACCGATCTCCCCGTACCAAGCACACCAGCCGGCACCCGGAATCACACCGGGAGTTTGACCACCAAGCTCAGCATCAGGCACGGCCTCAGTCACATACCAATATCCGCCGTCAGCCAGCTCTGGCGGAGTGAGTAGGTTCATACCTGCACCCACCCATAGGCGCCGGGCTCCCACACATTGCTGCCTACACTCACTTCCCAGATCGCTCCGTTGTGGCGGACCCTTGTGGGATTACCGAACACGTCAGTAAGCGGGTAAGCATTCTGCCCGCCGAGAGGCTGTATCCAGTCCGGAATAACGTCATCCGGCTCCGGCTCATGCTCTCGAACGATTCCGAACCGGTCGATGTGCCACTGCCTGTCCTTCAAAAGCGTTCCATCAGCTTGCTCAGTGAACACGCCGCAGTGGCTGGTACGCTCCCCGGGTTGACCAATCCGCGACACACTGGAGTTAACCGCCACGGACTTCGCCTGGTCATAGATATGGTCAGCGTCTGCCTTATTGGCAAAAGTCGCGTGAATCAAAACAACGTGCGGCATTAAAACACTCTCCTAAACAGGGCCACCAACTGCCTGAACCACTTAATCAGGCGACCCTTAATTCCAAAGGGGCGTTTGGGATTTGCTCCGAGATAGCGAACTCAACCGGGTTTGACCAGTCCGAAACGCGCTCTGGGTCTTCCTTCGCGAACGTCCGCAGCACAACCTCATAGGTGCCGTAATCAAGGCCAAGCCCGCCAATGGGTGCTTCATAGCCGGTACCAGTCTGCAGTTGGGCCGGCACAACCATGAGCGGCGTGATATTGCCATCAGCCACAAGCCCAACTTCGTATTCCAGGGCGTAGGTGATGGGGGTTCCGTCCACGTTGGTCGTGGGGCCCTTCCAGCTCAGGATCGTTGGATTGACTTTCATCGTTCAGATGACCTCGTTTGGTATGCAGTTCAGGGCCAGGCTGAAAAATGCGTTACCAGGTAAAGGCCCGTGATCATAAAGGCGATCAAGTTCGCCATAAGCGCAATGACAATCCGGTAAACCGGCCAGTGAACAGGGATCGAAAGAAGGATCGCTACGTGGATGGCCAGCGCGATCAGGACCACTACCGAGAAACCTCGTGATCAATCGGGCGCTCATCCCAAGCCCGGATATCGTCTTTGTCGCCTTCGCAGGCGGTAGCAACCTTCTTCAGCTGCTCAGCCCACACCGGGCACCAATCAATCCGCCTCGGTGGAGCTGGCAGGGTTCGCCGCACCAGGTAATCCGCCGGCACGCGTTTCTTCACGTACTCGGTCCGGGTCAGCCACTGTGCCGGCCCGCATCCGCTCAAAAACAGCATCAGGCCACACATACTCAGGGCCACTACAAGGCGCATCTTTCACCAGTTCCTTCAGCTCAGCCTCAGCAGCGGCCAGCTGGTCGTTGAGGAATTGCTCACGCTCGGAGCGGATCACAGCCTGCTGATCGCGCCAGGCAATGTCTGCCTCAAGGCGAGCAATTTGGTTCAGGTTTTCCTGATTGGTCACCTTGGCCTGCTCCATGGCCTGGGTGAGCGTGCTGTTTTCCTCCAGCAGCTGCTCGCGATCGCTCCACAACCACCAGAAAGCACCAGCCACCACAACCACCAGCGTCCCGATAATCGGTACCAGGTACGGCGCCAGCTTTGCCTTGGCCGCTTCCAGAATCACTGCTTCACCTTCCCTGCCCAGGCTTCAGCAATGTTGTTGCCGAAGTAGCTCACGATCAGCGTCACGCACACGCCGTAAGACCAGCCGATCACAGCGGCCATGGCTACCAACGTGCCCGGCTTCCAAAGCTCAACCGCAGACCACAGAAAGGTCTGAACGAAGGCCCACCACATACCCGCGTAATAACCACGGCGCCGGTGCTTCCACCAGCGGTTGGGATCTGGGTGGCTATCATCCGGCATTACCGCCGCTCCTCGTCACTCATCCGCCGCTTCAGAAGCTCCAGCTCAGCCTTTAGCGCTGCCATCTTCGCGTTGCACTCTGCCCGCTCCCGGCGTAACTCTGTCGCGTGCTGGTTGGCCTGGGCCTTCAGGGCGATATCCAGATCACCCACCAGGGCATTCAACCGGCTCACCTCGTCAACCAGATGCTGAATCAGCGCGTTTTCACGCTGGGCCAGGTTCTCATCCCGGGCGATCTTGCCCCGGCTCTTAATCCCGAACAGCCCAACCACCAGGTAACACATGGTCATGAAGGCGCCGCCGATAACGGCCCAAACGCCTCCACCTTCACTGAAGCTGCTCACTATTGAACTGAAGGGCATCCGATCATTCCGGGTCATGTGGGCTCGGGGTTTGGGATGGGAGATCAAATCAGCGATCGGGCCAGGTCATAGCAGGCGAACAACCTGCGCATCCAACCCAGCCCGTAAATATCATCCAGGTGATCAAGCAGCGCATAATCATGGCCCCGGTGTGATGCGAACTCCCGGGCCAGCTTGCCGGAATCACAGTTATTGGCAGCGGCAATGGTTACCGGGCCGATCTTGCCATCCACGTAGGCGCCTGCAGCCTTCTGCAGGAACGTAATGGCATCCTCCGGGCCCTGGTTTACCGCAGCATCGAACACCTGCACCGCAACCGCCGCAGGCAAATCCGAGCAGCGGCAAACGTCCCAGTAATCCGCCTTATAGATAAAGCGAACGTTCTCATGGTGCAGATCAGAGACCGATTTCGGCAGGCCCGCATCCGGCCACTTCCAACGGGCCCGGTCCAGCGAGTCCTGAGTAATGCCAAAGTTGGTATGGCCGCCAGGGTCACGCGGATCGTTAACCTCGCCACCTTCCCAGCTGAGAACGTGGGTCAGGCCCATATCGAAAGCGCCCTGCATGTGCGGCCTCCAGAAATAAAACAGCCCGAGCCGAAGCCCGGGCAAAGGTCCCGGCATAAAACCAATGAGACTCAGAGACAAACAACCGCCGCCGGCCAAACCCACCAAAGCCCCAAAAGAAAAACCCGGCCATCGCTGACCGGGTTTTCAAGGGCTCTTTTGGTGTTCAGCCATACTTCTGCGACTGTACGAGATTTAGGCTATATTCGTGCATGCACAAAGTCAACTATAGCTGACTATTTTTTATGTCAGCCTTACTCAAACAACCGACCATCCACCCAGGCCTCCGCACTTCGCAGCAGCACCCGCACCTTCTCCCGGCTGGTGTTCACCTCCAGGCCAATCATGGAATAGTCCCAGCGCCGAACGTAGTAGGCCAGCACCACCTTGCCCAGCTCCGGCTCTCGCTTCTTCAGGCAGGCCACCGCCTGGTCCACCGCCAGGGCCTCATCATCCGGTACCGAACAGCCACCCATGCCGGCAGTCAACTGTACCGCCGCATAGCCCGAGTTAACGCCACCACTGCGCACCCACACGCCCCAGTCCTGCAGTCTCCGCTTCGTGTCTTCCAGCATAGCTGTCTCCAGTCAGTGTTTTTCTCGATATTCAGGGTCTATACAACGTTTTGCTGAAACGCTGTATAGAAGTAGCCCTTGGGGCACAAGGGATATACATAGCTACAGGGTTTACAGGGTATGTTTCCTCGCGCGGGAGAATTTTTTTATTAACACTGGGTCTTAAGTAATTTCATAAATTACACACGCGCACGCGCGCCAGACCCAGCAACCCCTGTAAACCCTGTATATCCCTTGTGCCCCATAGCCCGGTTATATACAGGGTCTTAAAGTGGTGCCTGCAAACCCTGTATAAAATGGGGCAAACTCACCCTATACATCGTCCATCGTTCCTTGAGTCCGGTTCCTGAACTCTTTAACGCACTCACCTAGCCAGTCCATCTCCGTCCCCTTCTCAGGCTTATTACACCCATCAGGAATGAAGAAGGTGCCCAGCTTCTGGCCAACCTCACCAAGCCGGTAAAACTTCCGCGTCTTGTAGATCTTGCTGGCGTAGATGGTGATCAGCTTCGTCTCACTCAGCGCCCGGTTGCCCGTTTTCTTACACCACGCCTGGTACACGTGGTACAGATCCCGGGTAAGGCACGGCGCAAAGGGCGCATCGGCCTCTCCATCCTTCCATTCCCGGAAGAACACCTCAAAGTTCGGCAGGCTGAACTCAATCACCCGCTGCCTGGCAATTGTGTCCAGAGGTTTCGTGTGCGGGGAAAAGTCCCCCAGGGGGTAATCCAGCAGCAGCTGGTAGAAAGCCGCCGGCCCACCGTTATCCAGCTCAAACGACACCCGGTTCTGCAGCTCCGCACTCAACGTGCCCTTGGGCCACACCACCAGGAACCGCCGATCACTGGGCTCAAGCGGGAACGGCTGAATCTCGTTACTGAGAAACACCCCGTTCATGTGGTTGGCTTCCTCCCAGCCGCTCACGAACTTCCGCTCGATGCGCTGGGTCTGCCCCGTGATCATGTGCTTGATGGTGCCCATCTGGTTGTGCTTCTCCGATCGGGAAAGCACCTCCTCAAACACCGCATACAGCAGCCGGCTTCGCCAATCCGTGTACTGGGATTCCAGCTGATGCTGGCCAAGGATCGCCGCGTACCGGCCATAGATCACCCGCATCACCTCGCCAAAGAACAGCGATTTACCACTGCCATGCACATCGGAATGGAACAGTAACGCGGTATCCAGCTTCGCCCCCACGTTCTGAAGCGGGTAAGCCAGCCACCTCACCACCCAGTCGATCGTGGCCTGGTCCTGGTTGCACAGGTGGCATAGCAGATCGAAGATGCCCTTGCACTTCTGATACTTCTCAGCCTTGGCCATATCATCCGGCACCAGCGGAATGCCGGTAAACGTGTTGATGGTGGTTTCGGTATCGGCCTGCTGGGTGGGGTCAAACACAATGTTGTCCTGGTCGATCACCTGCCGCCGTGGGTGTTCCATCCAGCGCGTGTAATCGTTCGGCATGTAGGCCTTCAGCGCCTCAAGTGGCACCACATCCTGCCGCTGCCTGTCCCAGGCGTTCTTGGTGGGGTAAATGTAAACAAACCGCTCAATAATCTGCATCAGCGGATCTTTCGAGGGGTCCTTCTGCTGCTGCCCGTTCACCTCTATCCAGGTCATCGTTCGCCGGTTCGGGTGCTTCATCCAGGCGTTGAACAGCTCATTGCCCATGGTGGCCTTCATGCCGGCCTGCTTGTACACCTTCTGCTGGTGCGAGTCGTAAATCTTCGTTTCACCATGGATCAACGCATAACGCTGCAGGGCCTTCTGAAGGCTATCGCCCTCCCCCGCACCCCCTGAATCAGAGGGGGCCAGGGGAGATTCATCCGCCGGGGAATCATTGCTGGCAGGCCCGGCCTCGATAGCCGCCATCACCTGCCGGCGAACCGCCTCAAGCCCTTGCGCCTTATGCAGATCATTAAAATCAGTCAGCGCCATCGGCAGCCTCCGAAAACTCCGGAACCACCCAAACGCCGTTCACCGCTTTAGCGGCCTCTTCTGCCTTCAACCGGCCCGGGTTCTTGCCGATGCGCTCCTCCGTCTCCCTGTCTTCATCACCGGCCACACAGATCAGCGCCGAAGGGAAGAACTGGCGAATGGCTTTCGCCACGGGCACCAGGTTGCCGGAATCAAAGGCCACCGCAACCGGCAGGCCGGTGGCCATGTGCACGCTGGCACCGGTGGCGTAGCCCTCCACAATCAGAACCGGGCATTCCGCCTCCGGTATATCCGTGAGCCAGTGAAAGGAACCTTCTTTCGGCGTACCGGTGAGGAACGTTTTCTCACCATCGGGCGAGATCCATTGAAGGCTCACCAGGTCCAGCGCGAACAGCTGGGGGCCGTCGCAGGCAACCGGTTTGTAGACAGGGACAACCACACTACCCCGGCTGTAACGAATCCCGAACGACGCCACGCCTTTGGCAGCCAGGTACTTGCTGGGCCCTTCCAGGGGTATCTTACTCCAGATGCGTTGTGCCCGTTCCTTACAGGCTTTCGCCGCTGCCTCCGCCTCTTTACGGGCCTTTTCCTGTGCCTGTTTGCGCCGGCGCTGGTACTCCGCGCGGTCTTCCTCCGTGAGCGAACCGGCGGGCATACCCACCTTGCGCTTTTCATCGGCCTTGTAATTGCCAAAGGCACCCGCCAGGCCAATACCGCCAGAGTTCAACCGGAACTCATGAACCACATACCAGCCGGATTTATTCTTGCCTTTGTCGGCACGGGGATAAGTGACAGGAACCCGGACCAACTTGCCCGAGGTATCGATGGAATCGACCAGGAGGCCGAGATCGCGCATCTGGGTGAGCACCGCATCAATATCCATTGCGGCCTCCGCAATCGTAAAAAAGTGACATGGAAAGAGCCCTCGATCCAGTATCTTGTTGGTTACTTATGCAGCAGTTAGGTCAGAGTCATCATTGAACGCAGGTCCAAAGACATCTGGCCGCATCTCGTAACGGGTGACAGCGCCACCAGCCGCAACCTCCAGACGGCGACAATGTTCGCTTGGAATTCGCTTCCAACCTCGCACCGCCTGGATGGTCACTCCGCAGATATCGGCAATTCTTGTCTTGGTTCGGATCTCGGGGCAGGCCTTCAACCGGGAGATGATCTGTTCAATAGACATGGTTACCTGACTCAGAAAGTAAGTTTTTAATTTACTTTATAGTCAGGCACACCTCCTTTGCAACAGAAATTAACGTGGATATATTTGCGCAATGACAATTGAACCTTTCATTCAGCGGCTTACAGAGTGCATCGTTGACGGCCCCGTGTCGCAAACGGTCATTGCAGATTATTGCGGAGTTACCAAGCAGTCAGTGGGAGGCTGGAAGCGGAACGGTTACATATCCAGGGAAAACCTCATGAAGCTGAGTGAGATCACTGGATATCGGTACTTGTGGCTCAAAACCGGGACCGGCCCAAAGCTAATTGACGATCCGGACAAGAACGCCACGGAGTTCCGGACAGAGGAATATGAAGGGTCATACGTGACAGGCTCCGGCAGCCTGGGAAACTCAGACGAGGGCCAGGACCTCATCGAAGCGATCGCCCAGGCAGCGGCATCCAAACAGATCAATAAGAAAGCCCTGGCACACCTTGCAGCGTTTTTCCGGGAGCTCGCCAAAGGCTAACCCTGACGGTTAATACATTCAGCCCAATGCTTTTCTGACACAATATTGGGCCTTCTCCCCTCCTCCCTGTATTCAACCGCCTTTTCAATCTTTCGCCCGTAAGACTCGTGAATCCACGAATCGCTCACCAATTCGCCCACCACCACAACATCAGTGTCTTTGGTCACGTTCTTGGCAATCGAGCCACCCAACGCAATCACCATCGCTTCACACTCTTTCCGAGTGCCCGAGGCAAACTTACCGGTGAGCACGAAACGACTTCCTGAAAATTCCAGATCGGGGACCGGATCACACAGAGGCAGAGTCGAGGCCGTCTTGTCCTCGCCAACATGAATACCTGCCACATCCATCAGCAGCTTTACCAGCTCACCCTGCTCATCATCATCCAGAACACCGTCAGCCAACATCTCATCGATCCGAGCAAGCATTACATTGGCCGGCCATTTCTCAGCGATGTCTGCGTTCTTCATCAGCCAGGACTGGAGAAACTGTGCTTCAGCCTGATTCACCGTACCATCTGCAATCACCCCTTCACAGATACCTAACAGCTGATCCAGCTTGCGATCATCCAACCGGCTTTTCCCAAAGCGCTGAAACAACGTGCTTTTGTCCTCATTCATTCCTTCGATCTCCTTGTTAACCTGCTTAACAAATAGCCAAATCCTATTAAATTTCAAATCAGTTTTAACTTATTTGTGGGTCAGTTTACTTTACCAAACTGAACAATAGCCTTACTCTGAAGGTCAGTTTTAACTGACTATGAGGTAAGGCAATGGACACCTTCACCGCCACCGAATTCACAGCCTGCAACAAAGACAACCTCTTCACGAAGAGCCAGTTGGAAACGCTTGCCTGGATGGCGGAAGGGAAAGAGAACTTCGCCATCGGCATCCTGCGCGGCCACGGCGAACCCGGTGCCAAGAAGCTCACCTGCCAGGTAATGCACAAACTTGAGTGCAACAACCGCTGCCTGGCCATCGCCCGGGCGTTCTCCAAGGGCTACCTCATTGCCAAAGCGGCTACCGAGAAAGCCGCAGAAGCCGCCAGAAACAATGCCGCCAAGGCCATTGCCGGCGTGCTCATCGTTATCAGCGGCATCACCGCGGGCACCGGTACCGGTGATTCATTCCTCAGAACAGCCAGTAGCCGCAGCCAGAGCGTTCAGCGCGTGCGCTGGGAAGAGGTCCTGCCGGCCAATCACGGAGGGGCAGCGTGATGGACAACAAAACCGCCTGGCAAATCCTTGCACCGATCTTCGATCTGGAAGGACAGACCAGCAACACCAACGCTTCCTACCAGTGGGAACTGGCACGTCAGATTCAAGCAACGGGCAAATCCGCGCGCGATCTCACCCTTGGAGAGCTTCTGGAGCTTTGCAAAAAAGCTGACGGCGTTTACCTGAGCCTGCTTGAAAAGGGGGAGATATGAGCCAGCAAACCACCCCACTCTACGAAGCCGCCCGCATGCTCAACCTCGGGCCGCAGAAGCTCTACCGGGCCCTGCGCAACCGCAAGGTGCTGGACAAGTACAACCTGCCTTACCGCCGCTTTGTTCAGCAGGGGCTGTTCACCACCGAGCTGAAGTCCTACGAGCATCCAACGCTGGGCAGCAAAACCTACGCCACGCCTCAAGTCACCGACAAAGGCATCCGGTGGCTGGCCGAACAGTTCGAAGTGGAAATTACCGAAGCCAACTCACACCAGGAAACAGGAACGGAAGCATGAAGGTTTCAATGTCCAACGCCCTCGAGGGGATCGAAGTCACAGTGTCTCTGACATGTGCCGAGCCAAGCGATCTACCTTCTGGGCCAGCTCTTCAACTTCAATCACAGCCCGGAGGTGACGAAGCCGAAGTTTCGGATCGGCTCCTGGGTACTTTGAACCGTGCATTACCAGGTGTGCTTGGTGAAGCAGTTGGGCAGCTTCGGATAGCGATTGCAGAAATGCATCTTTCTCGGATTTCTGAGTCACGTAAGGCTTACTCCTTTGCCGAGGCTTTAAAGGACTATGAGGGCGTTGCCTACTCTCCGGCTCGCCCGCTCACTGAAATCATAGTCGTTTATGGCTCAGAAGAATGCCGCACCCCTGCCAACGCCGGCAAATTGAAAGCGCACTTCAAGCCAAACGTAGTGATCGAGGGTGAGAACAGCGCCAGAGCACCACAGCCCGGTGAGCGCACGTTGATCCTTACCAACTACACCCTTTCCTCAGCCATCGAAGCCCTTTCACTGGATCGCCAGGCTGATGCTCAAAAGTTTGATTCCGTCAGGTTCATTTCCTTCACCGCCGCCATGCAGGAGCTCAATTAATGCAATCCGAAAACCGCCCCACAGCCCAACAGCTACTGGCCAGCTGGCAACTCATCTGGCAACGCAAGCTCAACGGCAAGCCGGAAGAACTGAAAGAGGCGATCACCAGCCACGTGAACCTGTTTCCCAAGGGCAACCATGGCGAAGCGGAAGAACGCACCCGGCGCACCGTCGCAGCCTACAGCGGAGACCCCGCCGCTATCCGCGCGCTCATCCAGCGTGGCAAAAACCGCCTGCGGGCAGGGTAAGGAGCGAACCATGGCAACCCTCAACTTCCCAGACAACACCCCGGTAGCGGACCTCAAGCAGGCCCGGGCCGCCGTTGGCAAAAGCCTGCAGTACCGCCCGGGGCCCAACAGCAAACCCCAACCGGAGGACGTGCCCTATGGCCACAACCGCCGCACTGCTCATCTTCAGCCTGTCGCTCGTCTGGCTGATTAAACACGCAACCATTGAAAGGACGCACCAGGATGACATCACCCATGCCACAAGAAACAAACGCGAAACCCTTTGGCTCTGCATCCCCTTCGCAGGGCGCAAGCACCGGTTTCGGCTCCATGAGCACACCTTCACATCTCACGGCGCTGGACGGCCGCCTGGCCTGGCTGGATCTCAACACCCGCCCACAGGCAGTGAACCAGGCCCTGAACTTGATGTTCTCCGCCGCTATGCAGGACGGCACCGACGCCAACCGCGCCGGTCGTTTTTTGTTGTCCCTATGGAGCCCAGACCAGCACCCCCTGGACCTGAATGACCTGGGCTTTTTCGAGCGGGAACTCAACTACGCCTGCCGGCACCTGGTCAACTTCATTATTGCCTGCCAGATAAGCTTCCAACAGCTGGTCACCCACAGCCAGATGGAACCCATCATCGCCGCCTGGGGAGAAGAGCACCAATGAACACCGGCGCCAAGAAACCAGAGCTCACCCTGGAACAGCTGGAAACCGCCTTTGAAGAACTGGTGGTCCATTTCGATCGCACCGTGGCGCACCTGGAACAGGCCATCAAGCTGATCGCCAAACAGGGCCAGCAGTACGGCGAGGCCATCGCCTGGCTGCAGGACATCCGCAAGGCCGCCGGCGCCACCGCGCCCGGTGCCAGCCACCAGGAACTGTGCCTGATCATCAAGGATCTGCGCCACCGCGCCTTTGAGAACGAAGCCAACAAGCTGCAGGAGGAGCACTGATGCCCCGCGCTTGCATGACCAAAACCCACAACCTGGCAGCGCTGATGCGCCTGCCAGATCTGGAACTCAGGACCGAGATCCAGACAGCCGCCACGGCTGACCCCCTACAGGGCCTGCACCTGTGCCACGAACTGCTGAATGCCGAGCAGTACTACCCCACCCGCCGGGGCCTCAACAAACTGGTGGGCCGGGAGGTAGAGCGCATTGGCCAACAACTCACCCAGCAACCGGAGTTAACACTGTGACTGGAAGCAACCGGGGCACCGACCTGCCCGAATTCATCAACGATCTGGACGGTGGCGTGTTCGCCGAAAAGGTCTCCCGCGCCTTGAGCGATGTCGCCGCCGGCGTGGTCGACCACAACAAAGCCGGCGAAGTCACCCTCAAGTTCAAGATCGATCGCATCGGCAACAGCTACCGAGTCGGCATCAAGCACCAGCTCAACTACAAGGTGCCCGAAGCCAACGGCAGCTACAGCCAGGAGAACACCACCGAAAGCGTGATGCACGTGAATCAAGGTGGCCGCATGACCGTGTTCCCGGAGAACCAGCACCAGCTGCTGAGCAAATCCGGCGAGCCAAATTCACAGGATCAGGAGTAATCCATGAGTCTCGAGAACGATCTTAACAACACGCTGGCCACCGTACTGCGCAACATCCAGGCAGAGACGATCCAGCGGTTCATCCAGGAACAGACCGATGGATCCGTTGCCGCCTTGCCCGCCGGTGTCAGCGTCACCGATCTGGAGCAATATCTGGAACAGCGCCGCCGGTACCGCGGATCCATGGCCACCAATCTCATCGCTGAGTTTGTGGAATACGTGACCGCCACAACCAACGATTACGGCTGGCTATCCTCGCCTGAAAATATCCCATGCTTTGTAAGCCCCTCAACCATGGGCGCAAAGACATTCTTCAACCTGGGTGATGTTGAATCCCCTGGCCATGGCGATCACCACGCCACGCTCCAGCTGGAGAAAACCGAAGCCTTCAGGCAGCTGCTGGACACCAACGGCCGCAAGTTCGACCAGAAGAATCTTGCCGAATGGCTGGAAGACTGGAAAGACCACCTGGAAGCCATCGCCGAGGACGGCACCACCACCGTGCCCATGGC
>Ga0247720_100410_pt1 | contig 16069 bp, 20 predicted proteins | sample MSEWel2015_12_15_FD_189078 | JGI IMG/M metagenome (GOLD analysis project Ga0247720, IMG submission 189078) | Subsurface sediment microbial communities from gas well in West Virginia, United States - MSEEL Well Study Marcellus 3H_2015_12_15 | ecosystem: Environmental > Terrestrial > Deep...
TTTGATGCGTTGCCATTTGTACATGCTTACCACCTCTTTTGCCTCCCCCTCTCGAGGGAGATTTTATCATGAGGTGGGTCAGTTTTATTTGACGATCGGGGGTCAATTCTATTTTACGATCTACAGAAAGGGCAAAGGAATTTGAAAATGCAGGAGCAAATGCCATCTTTTTGATGACCACCGCGGATTATCCGTTTGACCGTTATATAAAGATTGCAAAAGCCGTGCGGAAAGCTCTTGCACCGGATATGCCGATGGTTGCCAACATAGGAGATTTTACTGAAGAACAGGCTACGGAGCTGCTGGACGCAGGTTTTCAAGGTGTGTACCATGTATTTCGGTTGCGTGAAGGTAAAGACACGGGGATAGATCCTGCTAGCAGACTGAGAACTCTTGAAGCCATCAAAAATTCGGCGCTCGATCTCAGCTATTGTGTTGAACCCATAGGTCCCGAACATCCACCCGAAGAATTAGTTGAAGAAATGTTTCGGGGAAAGGAATTGGGCGCGGTTAACTGCGCGTCTATGTGGAGGGTGCCGGTTCCGGGCGTTCCCCTGGCTAAGCTTGGAAAAATATCCGAGCTTGCGTTAGCTAAGGTGGTGGCGGTAACCAGGATAGTTGTCGGCAACTCCATCAGAGCCATGGGTGTTCACGAGCCAAGAATGTTGCCTCTACTGGCGGGTGCTAATCAGATTTATGCTGAGACAGGTCCCAATCCTCGGGATACGGTTGAGGATACCTCTAGAGGCAGGGGCTTCTCGGTAGAGACCTGTAAAAATATGTTAAAAGAAGCAGGTTACATTCCTTTAGAGGGCCCGTCCAAAGTATTTCAGGGGCGTTGGCGTTTTAAAGAGAAAAATCCAGGTGAATTAAAAAGCAATGTCAGGGTACTGGTTTTTGGAACCCAACCGCCTTGCGCCAGGTGCCAGCAGGCCGAAAGGGAAGCCCGGCAGGCGGCGGAAAAATTTCCCCCTGGCCGGGTGACGGTGGAGAAACATGACGCCCTTTCAGAGTTGGGGCAAAAATACGGCGTCATGCTCACCCCGACGGTGGTGGTTAACGGCAAAACGGTAGCCGTGGGCAGGGTGCTGAAGGAATCCGAGCTGGTGGAGATCATCAAGAAAGAAGCCGGGGTGTAGAGAATGGCTGTAAAAATGGAAGTTTTCAGCGGGAATCCTCCCTGTCCCGGATGCACCGAGATGATCAAGCTGTGCCAGGCCGTGGCTGACGAGTACAGGGAAGAGGTCCAGTTGATCAAATATGTGGGTGAAGAAGGAATGGAGAAATTCCATGAGTACAACATGTTTTGCGTGCCCGCAGTGGTGATCAACGGCCTGATCAAGATCGAAGGGGTTGTACCCAGCCGCTTTACCTTGCTTAACGCCTTGAGGGAGGGAGGATTATGTCTAAGGTAAAAATCGAAGCTTTTCTGTCCGTACCTCCCTGTTCGGGCGGCATTGCTTTGACCCGCTTGCTGGAGGAGATTAAGAACGAGTTTGCAGAAAAGGTGGAGCTCCATTTTTACAGGGGGCCCAATCCAAGGGCAGAGGAATTAAAGTTGTCCTCTACACCGGCTCTAGTTATTGGGGATCTGGTCAGAATTATGGGCGTGTGTCCCGACAGGGAAACGGTTGTGGCCGCCCTGCGGGAATGCGGTATTATATAAAAACCTGCCGCGTGCGCTGTAAAGGCAGGTCCGGGAGTGGGAAAGGTGAGACCCATCCTTATCGAAATCATCTATGAAGGCGACCACTGTATCCCTTGCGTTTATATGCTTGAAACAGTGGAAGAGGCCATAGGCGATATGGGGGACAGGGTTAAGCTGGAACTGGTCTACCTCCGGCAGGAAACGGGCGGCCGTCGTTACAAGGAGCTGTCGGAAGAGCTGGGCGGGCCGGCTCCCATCCCGTCCATTTTCATTAACGGAAGGTTGTATTTCAGCACCACACCGCCGGTGGAAGAGCTAAAACAGACCCTGCAGGGGCTCTTACAGGCGGGTGAATAGGTCATGTATATATACAAGACCAAGGGGATTTGTCCGCCCGAAATCCACTTTCAACTGGCGGGGAATATCCTGACAGGCGTGAGGTTTGTGGGCGGGGGCTGCCGGGGCAACGCCCAGCTCATCAGCCGCCTGCTGGAGGGCCGGGAGCTAAGTGAAGTGCTCCCCCTCCTGAAAGGAATTCAATGCCGGAATGACACATCCTGCCCCGACCAGCTATTCCAGGCCATCCAGTTGGCCCGGGAGGGGAAGCTCAGGGAAGAGGAGCCGATCACTGTTTATGAAGCTCCAGCGTCCTATCAAAGGGTAGCGGTAATTGCCGAGGTAAACGGAAATGTGGAGGCATTGCGGGTAGCGTTGCGCCAGCCTGTGGAAGCCGTTTTCTGCCTGGGTAACCTTACCGGTCCGGCAGGGGACAACGACGGGGTGGTTGAACTGGTGCGAAGGGAGAAGTTGGTTTTTGTACAGGGCCCATTTGACCGTACTCTCCCCTGTACCAAACCGGAGAATCGAGAATTTCTCCGGCGGGCACCCCTCTATCTGCGGTTTCAACTGGGGCGGTGCCGTGTCCTGGGGTTTTACAGCGGTTTTATCCAGGAATTAAGCGGCTTTTCGGATTATGCCCCCTATTCCCTGGAGTTGCTCATGGTGAGCAATCTATCCGACTACTTGCGCAATGAGAGCGTCTTTTCCGCCCTGGAAGCCATGACCGAACAGTTTTCCGTCGATTTGGTTCTCTTTGCTTCTACCAATGAGTGGAAACATGTACGCCTGGGTAAAGTGGACTTCATTAACGTGGGTCCTCTAAAAGAGGGCGGCCAGTTTAAATACGTCTTGCTGGAGTGGGCGGGGGAAGAATTACAAGTTTCCTTTGAAACGGTGAAGGCATAGCGGGGAGGGAAGGGACGTGCGCCGGGTACTGGTGGATGTATTGCTGACCGATTTCCGGCAATGAGCGGCCTGCGTCTACATGGCGGAAGCGGTAAAGGCTTTACCGCAGGAAATCAGGGACATAATCGAGGTTCACGAGTGGGACATGAGGACGCGGGAGGGAATAAAACGTTTTCTGGAGTTAAAGGCGAAATCCCTGCCCAGCATTGCCCTGGATAACGAACTGGTCTTTGAAGCCGTTATTCCGCCGCAGGAAGATCTGATCGCGGCCATTAAAGCAAGATATACCGGTTAGTTCTGGCGTGGGGGTGTGGGAGGATCATGTCAAAGGTTACAGTGGAACTATTGCTCACCGACCAGTGAGCGTCCGGGCCGTATATGGCCGAAGCGGTAAGGTCCTTACCACGGGAAATACTGGACGGAATCGAGCTGTTTATCTGGAATGTGAAAACCCTGGAGGGAATCATGCGCAAGCAGGAACTGGGAGCCAGGGTTATACCTGCCCTTGCGCTGAACGGGGAAATGGTTTTTGAGTCTACCATTCCTCCCCGGGATGAATTGATTGCCGCCATTTTAAAAGCAAAGGCAAAGATGCAAGGGGGAAAGGCCCGGTGTATCTGCAGGAAGTTGTCCTGAGCGGTTTTAAATCCTACGCCACGGAAACAGTGGTTAATTTTAAATCTGGCATTGGAGTAATCATCGGTAATAATGGCGTGGGCAAAACAAATGTACTGGATGCCATTGCCTGGGCCGTGGGCGAGAGCGATCTGCAGCGCCTGCGCTGCCAGCAATATGGGGACCTGTTTTTCAGCGGGTCGCAGGAATACCCTCCGGCGGAAACGGCCAGGGTGGCCCTGACCATTAAGCTAGGTGAGGATAAAAAAGCCCCGCAGGTTAAGCTGACCCGGCAGGCCCGCCGCCAGGGAACGGAAGAATTCTTCTGTGACGGGGTTGAGCTGACGGCCGCAGGTTATTACCAGAAATTAACCGAACTGGGCCTGGAAAATGTTACAAAAACAGTAATCCGGCAGGGCCAGGTGGATAGTTTTCTGCAAATGGGGCCCGCAGAGCGGTTCAAGTATGTAAAAGCACTGTTTAACGAAAAGGTGGATGGCGATCTTATCGGTAGGATCAACGCCCATTTTCAAAGTTTCCTGGGCATACTTGTCCCGGAGGGCGGGGGCGAGCTGTTCCCGGTGGATGCCGGTGGTGAGCCCGGCCTGGCCATAGAAGTCTTTTTCCCTGGAAAAGGAAAAAAGAACCCGCTCCTTTTTTCCGGCGGCGAAAAAGCCATCTGTTCGCTGGCCGCCAGCCTGGCCCTTTTTGAAGAATTACACAGCCCCATTTACCTGCTGGATGAAGTGGAACCGGCTCTGGACTGGATATATCACCACCATATGCAGCAGTTGTTCAGAAGGCTGGCCCAGCACAGGCAGCTGATCATGATCACCCACCTGCGCAGTACCATCGAGCTGGCGGATACCCTGCACGGGATTCGTGCCCGCAGGGACGGCACCTCCTACGCGAAGTTCTACTTTGACATGGACGAACGTATCCTAAGGGCTTACCAATGTTGTTGTTAAGAGGGGCGAGTTACATGGAACTGGAAACCATCGAACAATTCAGGAATTTGGTCCTTAAGTTGGGGCTTCCCAGGACGGACATGGTTTTGTTTGGGATTGTCTGCCCCTACTGCGGCAAGAACGACCGCATCAGGCCGCTGGAGCCTCCGGAGGAATTAAGTAAGGAGCTGGGACAGCAGGAGATGGCTCTTTACGCAAGGGTGTGGCGTGAATTACATCCGGATAATAGCCTGGCTGTTTGCAGGTTCTGCCGTAACATTTTACAGGTTCAGACCGGGGCGAGAAGAGCGGTGCCTTTAGGCGAATGGTAGCAGGGGGTGAGGACTATGGCCGACTTCACGGACGTTTACCTTATTACCGGCTTTTTGGGCAGCGGTAAGACCACTTTTTTGAACCGTCTCATCCGCCAGTTTCCCAGGAACCGGAAATTGATGGTATTAATGAATGAGTTTGGTGAAATTGGCGTTGACGGCACGCTGGTGGCCGGTGAAGACCTGGATATCCTGGAAATCAGCAAGGGGTCCATCTTTTGCGCCTGCGTGAAAACGGATTTTATCAAGGGCCTTTACGAGATTGCCCAAAAAATCAAGCCGGACATTTTGTTGATTGAATCTACCGGTGTGGCCAATCCCGTTGACCTCAAAAAGGACCTGAACCTGCCCATATTTAAGGGTCGTTTTCAGTTTAAAGAGCAGTTTTGCATTATCGATGCGGCCAACTTCCTGGATGCCTTCCAGGTCTATGCTTCGGTGGAAAAGCAGATATCCTCCTCCACCAGATTTATTATCAACAAGATCGACCTGGCTTCCCGGGAGCAGGTTGAAGAAATAAAAAATCTCGTAAAAAAGTACCACCCCGATCCCCAATTTTACGAGGCAACATATGCCGATATAAACGTGGCCGAGCTTTTATCTTTGGAGCAGCCGCTTGAAGGTGCGAGGTATGAACCGGGGCGGCCAATGAGCGAAGAGGAACTGGAACGATACGTGGAAGAGCTGTTGTCCGATATTCATGAATCCCTTACGCCCCCTGACCTGCTAATGTCTGCATCCTTTTTCTGGAAGGGAGGCGCGCCATCCGATCTCCGGGAAATGACGGCCCGGTTACCCCGGGAAGTGCTCCGGGTAAAGGGCTTTGTGCAAATAGAGGGCCGGCTTCACCTGTACAACTATGTGATGGGCCAGTGCACCATTGAGATGCAAGATGTGCCGGTGAAGAAGAACCAGATCAATGTGCTGGTCTTTATTGCCCCGCCGCAAATCATGCCAGCAGTGGAAAAGCTCATGGGCGATTTTAACTTTGTGAAAACGGGGGAAATCAACCGCCAGGAATTTTTTCAAAAGCGGTAGTTTGCAGGAGGTAATTATGCGTATTGTCTCGCTGGTACCCGGTCATACGGAAACCCTTTTCGCCCTGGGGCTTGGCGAGAAGGTGGTGGGGGTTACCGCCCACTGTGATTACCCCCCGCAGGCAACGGGTAAAGAAAAGGTTGGTCTTTTTAACCGTCCGGACGTAGGCAGGATTATCTCCTTGCGGCCCGACCTGGTCCTGGCCGGGGGAGCTATACACCGGGGTTGCGTGGAGGAGTTGTGCCGGGCGGGAATAACGGTTTTTGACTTTGCACCCCGCCGGGTTGCGGAACTGCTGGAGGGAATGGAAGAGATAGTGCGTATTACACGGGCCGGTGAAGCGGGCCGTTCGGCGGTGGCCACGTTCGGGGCCAGAGTAGCCGGGCTCCGCGAAAAGGTGGCACGCCGTTCCCGTATCAGGGTTCTTTTTGTCATGGGTGAGAAGACCCTGGTTACGCCCGGACCGGCTTCCTGCCAGTATGACGCCCTGAGAGTGGCCGGGGCGGAACTTTTGCCCGCTCCCGCGCACGAACCTGCCATTTTGCTTTCCCGGGACGGGGTACGTCGCTTTAACCCGGAGGTAATTTTGGCCTGCGGTCGGGTTTCCGGTGAACCGCCAAAAAAGAGGTGCCCGGGCTGCGACCGGCCAGAACGCCCCTGCGTACGGGATGTGGCAGACATGCTGAACCACCCCCTGTTGACGGGGGTTGACGCGGTAGAGAAGAAGTGCGTCCATGCCGTTCCCTGCCACTGGTTGTGCCGGCCCGGACCACGCCTATTCGACGGGATGGAGAGGGTGGCCCAACTGTTGCAGAAAATTTCTCGTCCGCTAACCGGCTAAAATAAACCATTCAGGGGGCTGTTTTGCCCGTTGAAGAAAAGAATCTTGCGCTGGGGCGGCAACCGTTTTACAATTCTGAAAAAATGTTGGTTACGTTAGCTATAGATAAATGTTTAGTAGCAGAGCAATAAGCTTCAACGTCGTAATCACGCAAGTATAATTTAAATTTTATAAAAAAAGAGGGGGGGTAGAGCGACCGGACGAAAAGGAGAGGCAAATTTCCGGCAGTGGCTTTGGGGCCTTAACGCAGGAGATTACTAAAAAGTTTAACTTTTTAGAGACTTTAACAGTGGCTTGCTACTGACATTGCAGGTTGACCAAAGTGTAAGTTTTAACCGTTCGGTTAAGAAAACAATTGTTAAAAGAAAGGAGAATGGGAAATGACACCTGAAAGGGAAAAGGACATTCTGGGGAGACTGGCCGAGGGTGTACTCAATTATGATGAGGAAATGGTGCGCCAGGCGGCTCAGGAGGCACTGGATGAAGGGATGGACGCAAATAAAGCGGTTTTTGATGGATTGGTGGCCGGTATGAAGGAAGCAGGTGACTTGTATGAAAAACAGGAGTACTTTGTCCCCGAGCTCCTCATGTGCGCCGATGCTTTGTACGCCGGGCTGGAAATACTTCGTCCGCATATGAAATCAACGAAAGAAGACGGCGGGGTAAAAGGCCAGGTGGTCATGGGAGTAGTGCAGGGAGACGTGCACGATATCGGCAAAAACCTGGTGAAGATCATGTTTGAAGCTTCCGGTTTTGAGGTGCACGACCTGGGCAAAGACGTGCCCTTGGAGAAGTTCGTGGAGGAACAACTGAGAACCGATTCGGAGATTGTGGCCCTCTCGGCCATGATGACCACCACCATGGTGGGCATGAAAGATATTATTAAAGCTATTAAGGAGAAGAACCCCAAGGCCAAAATTATGATTGGCGGCGCTCCGGTAACCGATGAGATTGCCGACCGTTTTGGCGCGGATGGTTATGCCAAAGATGCCAGCAACGCCCTGAAGGAAGCCATAAACATGATCGCTTCTTTAAGAGAGTTGTAAAGGGAGGATGAAGCAAAAGTGCAGCACCAAGTAATCTTTCAGCCTTCCGGGCGCCGGGGAATGGTGGAGCGGGGTATCACCCTGCTGGAAGCGGCCAGGGAACTGGGTGTGGACATTGAAAACCTCTGTGGCGGTGCCAAGGTCTGTGGGAAATGCAAGGTTAAAATAGAAGAAGGTTTTTTTGAAAAATTCGGCATCGAGTCCAGCATGGAGCACCTTTCACCACTCCAGGAGGAAGAAAGGGATTGCCTTAACGAAGCGGAACTGGCGGACAATTACCGCCTGGCCTGCTGCTGCGAAGTGCTGGGCGATGTGCTGGTCTTCGTGCCTGAAGAAAGCCGGGGAGCCAAGCAGGTAGTGCTGGAAACCGGCAAGGAACGGAAGTTCAATTTGAACCCCGCCGTACGCAAGTATTATGTGGAAATGCCACCGGCCACCCTGGAAGATCACCGGGGGGATTTTGAACGCCTGCGGGAAGCCCTCCACGAGCAGCACGGCCTGCCGGCAGACCTGGAAATCGACTATTTTGTCCTGCGGGACCTGCCCAATGCGGTCCGGGAGGGGCAGTGGAAGGTCACGGCAACCGTCTGGTGTGACCGGGAAATTATCCGGGTGGAACCGGGGCTAAAGGATACGCTGGTGGGCCTGGCGGTGGACATCGGTACCACCACGGTGGCTGCCTACCTCTGCGACCTGCGCACCGGCCAGGTGCTGGTGGTGGACTCCATGATGAACCCCCAGGTGCGCTACGGCGAGGATGTGCTCTCCCGGATCACCTACTCCATGATGAATGAAGACGGTCTGGAGAAGATGCACCAGGCCATTATCGAAGGGCTGAACACCCTGGCCCGGCGCATGACCGAAAAAATTGGCCTTTTGCCCGCCGATATCGTGGATATGACCCTGGTCTTCAATACCGCCATGCAGCATATTGCCCTCTGTATTGATCCCAAATTCCTCGGCCGCTCACCCTTTGCCCCGGGGACCAAACAATCGAGGAACATCAAGGCCCGGGATCTGGGCGTGAATATCTGCCGCGGCGCCATCATCCATACCCTTCCCGTGGAATCGGGTTTTGTGGGGCCAGATAACGTGGCCGTACTCATTGCCGAGGAACCCTACCGGGAACCGGAAAAAATCCGGCTGATCATCGACATCGGTACCAACGGGGAAATCGACCTGGGCAATGAAAAGCGCCTGCTCTGTACTTCCTGTGCCACCGGTCCGGCTCTGGAAGGGGCCCAGATCAAGTTCGGCATGCGTGCTGCTCCGGGGGCCATTGAAAAGATCCGCATCAACCCGGAAACCCTGGATGTTTCCTACAAGGTCATCGGACAGGAGAAGTGGTACCCGGAAATTCAAAAAACGGAGGCCAAAGGTATTTGTGGTTCCGGGATTATCGATATGGTGGCTCAGCTTTTCCGTTCCGGCGTCATTGATCGCTCCGGCCGGTTTAACATGAAGATCAATCACCCCCGGGTTCGCCGCGGTGCCGACGGTAAACCGGAGTTTGTGGTGGCCTGGGCTGAAGAAACGGCTATCGGCAAGGATATTACCTTCACCCAGGCCGACGTACGGGCCGTACAGCTGGCCAAGGCGGCGCTGTACGTGGGGGCCAGGTATTTGATGGAGAAGCTGGGCGTGGATAAGGTGGACAGCGTTACCCTGGCCGGTGCCTTCGGCAGCTACATCGACCGGGAAAGTGCCATGGTCATCGGTATGTTCCCGGACTGTGCCCTGGAAAACGTGCAGGCCGTGGGCAACGCCGCCGGGGACGGCGCCAAGCTGGCCCTGCTGGACGTGGGCAAGCGGGAAGAGGCGGCCTGGATTGCCCGGCGGGTGGAATTTGTGGAAACGGCCATTGAGCCGGACTTCCAGAACCGTTTTGCCGCCGCCATGGCCCTGCCGCACTCAACGGATAAATTCCCGCATATTCAGCACATCCTGGATGCCATTCCTAAAAGAAAGTAAAAGGAGGAGTTTTGCATGTTTAAACTGAGCCGTCCCCAGCGGGTGTGCCGCATCGGACGGTGGAACATCGGCGGGCAGCCCGGGGAAAACTCGCCCCTGTTGATTTCCTCCATGTTTCATAACGGTGATCGAATTCTGGAGTCCCGCAAAGAAAGGAAGTTCGACCGGGAAAAGGCAAAAGAATATGTTAAACGGCAGGAAGAACTTTCGGCCCAAACGGGCATACCGGCCCTGGTGGCCATGGTGGCCACTTCTGTGGATGAGATGAAGACCTACATTGACTTTTTCCTGAGCATCAGCGACCAGCCCTTCGGGATCGACGTGTGGGTGGAAAAAACCCGGCTGGAAGTGGCCGAATACATTGCCCGGCTGGGCATCCAGGACCGGGTGCTGTACAACAGCATCACCCCCTGGGACAAGGACATCCCCGGCCAGGTGGCCCGCCTGAAGGAACTGGGCATCAAGCACGTGGTGGTCCAGGCCTTCAACCAGGAAGACCAGACCCCCAAAGGGCGGGTAACCGGGCTCAAGAAGATGCTGGACATAATTGGCGAGGATACCTTTGAAACCATCCTGGTGGATACTGCCGTAATGAACCTGCCCTCCACCTCTTTCTCCTGTATTGCCTGCCGGTTGGTAAAGGAGGAGTTTGGCTGGCCCGCCGGGGTGGCTTCCTCCAACGGCACCTACATGTGGAAGGCGGCCCGGGAAATGTGGGGCAGTGAAGGTTTCAACGCTATGAACGCCGCAGGGCAGGCTATAGCTGCCCTGCTGTGGAGCGACCTGCTGTTCAGCGGCCCAATTGTCAACATTCCGAAAATTATCCCTGCCGTCACCACCGCCAGTCTGATGCTATCAACGCTGGTTTATGACGAAACGGGTAAACTGCCGCCGAACCAGGATCACCCCCTGTACAAATTCTTTGCAGACTTTGTGAAGCAACTGCAGTGATCAGGTTGTACCGGGTGCCGGGTGTCAAAAAAGGAGGAAATCGGTTATGCCTAAAATTACTAAAAAGGAGGAAACGGTTATGCCTAAAATTACTGAAGAAATGAGGAATATGGTTGAAAAGGAGCAGTGTTTTATTGTTACCGCCGATAAGACGGGGCAGCCTTCTGCTGCCCCCAAGGGCTCCATGCTGGTGCTTGATGAGCAAAAACTGGCCTACGGGGAACTGGTAGGCAAACAGACCTACCGCAACCTGCTGGAAAACCCTAAGGTGGCGGTGGTGGTTACCGACCGCCAGGCGCTGAAAGGCTACCGGTTCATGGGCCGGGCTGAGCTGCTCTCCGAAGGGCCACTTTATGACCGTTTCACCGAAAAGTTTGCTCAAATGGGCCTGCCCAAGCCGAAGGCAGCGGTCAAAATTATCGTGGAAGAAATTTACGATTTGTCAGTGCGCAACCCGGGTGAAAAAATTTGTTAAGGAGGTTACCTCATGTCCATGAAACCGCGGGATAGGGTTCTGGGTCTTTTTGAAGGAAAAGAAGTGGACCGCATGGCCTGCTACAGTGGTATGGGCAACGTGACCACGGCGGGCCTGGAACAGCTGGGCTACAAGTTTGCCGAAGTGCACACGGATCCGGTAAAAATGGCCAATTCGGCGGCTACTTCCTATAAGCTGTTTGGTTATGAATGTGCCGTCGTTCCCTATGATATGTGCGTGGAAGCGGAGGCCATGGGCTGCGTCATGAACGCCTATGAGGACGTGGCGCACCTTTTGTATCCGACCATCAAGGAGAAGCTGATTCACTCCCCCGACGAAATGACCAAGGTAACTATTCCGGACAATATAGCCGAGCGGGGTCGTTTCCCCCTGGTGATGGAGGCCATTTCCCTGCTCAAAAAAGACATCGGCGACGAAGTGGCCATCGGTTCCTGGTTTTTAGGTCCCTTTACCCTGGCCGGCCAGTTGATGGACTTGAACGACCTGTTCAAGCTGGTCTTTAAAAAACCCAATGAAGTGAACATTTTACTGGACAGGCTGGCCGACCTGATCATCACCATGGCCGCCAGATACCGGGAGGCCGGGGCGGACTACATCACCATCCGGGAAATGGGCGCTCCCACCGACGTGCTCAGCCCGCGGAGCTTCCGCCAGGTCATTAAACCGCATCTGGAGAAGATCTTTAAAAACATCCCGTCGCCAAAAATCCTGCACATCTGCGGGGATACCAACCTGATTATCGGCCTCATGAACGAGTGCGGTGCCGACGCCATCAGCGTGGAGACGAAAAACGACCTGGTTAAGAGCCGGGAAACCATAGGGACGGAACCCCTGCTCTTCGGCCATGTGGACGGCTACAATGTGCTCTGCAATGGGACCCCGGAGGACGTGGAAAAGGCTGTCCTGGCCAGCATGGAAGGAGGAGTGGACGCCGTCTGGCCCTCCTGCGATATCTGGCCCACGGCCCCCCTGGAAAACCTGCGCGCCATGGTGGAAACCGTCAGGAAATACGGGGCGGAAAAATGGGCCCGCAAAAACAGGTAAAAGCGCACCTCCTATCCCGGCGGGGGAAACCTGAGGGTTCCCCCGCTTTTTGTAAACAGGCATTGGTGCGGCGAAATTTGGAAGGGGGATAGCGGGATGGCCATGGAAGGAGCCCTTAAATATGCCTTGAATTCCCGGGAAATAAAAAAATTTTTACTGGAATGGGGGGCCACCCTGGTGGGCTTTGGGGATGTCAGCCAGGGCCTGGCCGGGGAATTGCGGCACCTGCCGGTGGCCATTTCCCTGGCCATTCGCCACCCTTCTCCCGGGCGAAACCTGATCCATACCCCCCGGGGCCCCGTTTATTCCAACCGCTACCAGCAGGTCGATTCAAAGCTGGAACAAATGCAGAAGCGCCTGGTGTCCCTGCTGAAAAGCCGGGGATATAGGTGCCTGGCCATCCCTCCCGATTCTCACCGGCACGACACCAGGTTTGTGGCCCGCCTCTATCCTCTCTTTCCGCACAAAACGGCGGCCACCTGCGCCGGCCTGGGCTGGATCGGCAAGAACGGTCTTCTGGTAAACGAAACGTGGGGTCCCCGTTTGAGCTGGGCCACGGTGCTGACCAATGCTCCCCTGGAGGTTTGTACCACACCTTATGTCTCCGGGCGCTGCGGCAGGTGCCGCCGTTGTGTGGAGGCCTGCCCGGCCGGAGCCATTGCCGACCGGGAGTGGGTGCGGGATGAAGGGCTGGTGCCCCATATCGATGTGGAGGCCTGCCGCCGCCAGCTGGAAAGGAACCGGCTGCTGGTGGGGGAAGATATCTGCGGTCTCTGCATCCTGGCCTGCCCCCGGGGCATGTACGATCAGGCAGGTACGATTAAAAGGAAGGGGGATGTCCGGTGGCCAGGGTAGAAATATTTGGCGGTGTATGCGGTTTCACAACCATTATCCGGGCGTCGCTGGAACAAAAGCGGATGGTGCAGCTGAAGGTGGAGAGTGAATGTCCCAACTGGCAGAAGGTGCAGGGGCAATTGAAACGGGTCGATGCATATAAGGAATTGTTCGGTAAGTTGCATGAGGGCGAGGTGTACCGTCTCAGTTCTCCTTTTATCCCTCACCCGGCCTGCCTGGTACCGGCCGGGATTATGAAGGCCGTTGAGGTGGCCGCCGGGCTTGCCCTTCCCCGGGACGGGTTCATCAGGGTAACCGGTTGAAATATTTGCCCGGGCGCCGGTCAAATCGCCTGCAAAACTTCTTACCTGAAGTATCCCCGGTTTTTTAAAGCCCCTGTTTTGGCCCGGTAGCGAGCGACTTGAGCCGAGCAATAATTTGGCCCGCGAGACTCACCGGAGCGAGCGAGAGCCAAAACAGGGTAGTTGGAAAGTGGGGATAACTTAGAGTTTTCACCCGTTGCCATACCAGGGTAATTATTTTATAATAAATTAGCAAATTCCGCTCTTTTCGGGAAAAGGGGTAGGCAACATGGCCAAAGCCAAAGTTATGGCTGGCGCCTGTGGGTTTACCAGTGTGATAAAAGTTACAAAGATAGGCAAGATGAAGGTGCGGGTGCAGATTATAAGCGCCTGCCAGGATCTGCGCAGCATGAATGAGGACCTGGCCGAGGTGGATTGCAGCCGCAATGTTTTCGGCAAGATGGTTGATTCGATTATCTATCAGACGGCCAGCAAAAGGCTCAAGCATCCCGATTGCCCGGTACCATGCGCCATCCTCAAGACCATTCAGGTGGAACTGGGGGGTGCCGTTCCCCGGGATGTGGTTATAAAAATTGACGCCTACGGTTAAAAACAAGATAAGGTGCCGGGTTCCCCGGCGGGAACGGGTCCTGCCCATCCGGGCAGGGCTTAAATTGTTTCTGGGATGTGCCCTGGTTTTACAGTAGGAGCGACCTGGAGTGAGCGCCGCCGGGCCAGGCCGGGGCGACGGGATGAGGCGGGGCCGCGGACAGGATGTCCGCGGAGGCCACCTGAACACGGGATGTGTGAATGTGGCCGGTACCCGCCGAAGACCGGAGTTGAGGCCTTAAGGCCCGGCCAGCGAAACGACCGGGAGCGACGAGTAAAACCAGGGCACACACCCCGGGAGCATTTTATCTAAAACCTGGGTCCTGCCCATCCGGGCAGGACTTTTTTATGCCGTTTGCGGGGCGTTATACATGCTGTTCTTACCATTTGTGCTGGAGCAGTTCTTTTTTAAAATCATCGTTCATAAACTATCAAGAAAAAGGTATAACCGGCAACCTTGTAGAAGTATATAATATGCCAACAACCTGGTCCTGTTTACCAACATAACTTTTTCTTCTCCACAGCAGGAAAATGATTCCGGGTCCGAGAATTATACCCAGCGTTTAGCCGGTCAGGTAACAGCAAATGTAAAAGGAGGGGTAATGTGGAATGGTCTACCCTGGGTCGCCCGCATAAGTCCTTTTGCGGAGGCACCCATCCCCGTAATTTCCGTTTCATTTTGCTGTCCCTGTGCCTTTTGCTTGCGGTGGTAGTAGGGAGCTTGGTCTTTGCCGGATATGCCTGGGCGAAAAAAGATGTTACCCTGGTGGTGGACGGGAAGGAAATTGCCCTGGAAACCCGGGCTGACCGGGTGGAAGATCTTTTAAAGATGCAGGGGATCCACCTTGGCCCCCGGGACCGGGTGGAACCGGGTCTGGCTGAACCGTTAACTGAAGGTACGAAAGTGGTAATTAAGCGGGCAGTACCGGTTTCGATAACAGCCGGTGGAAAAACCGTAGAATTGCTTACCACAGCGGACACTGTTGGAGAAGCACTTAAGGAAGCAGGAATTACAACTGATAAGGATGATATTGTAATGCCCGGCCTGGAAGAAAAAGTCCATTCTTCCATGTCCATTCGTGTAACGAGAGTAGAGCAGGTAACCAAAGAGATAATGGTTCCCGTTCCGTACAGGGTTCGCCGGGAAGCTGACCCCGGCCTGCCGTCCGGGCAGGTGAAAATAATCCAGGCCGGCCGGCAGGGTAAGGAAGAGCAACGCTGGGTGCTGATCTATCATGATGGGCGGGAGGTTAAAAGGGTTCTGGAAGCCAGCCACCTGGTTATCCGGCCCGTGGACCGGGTTGTCCGGGTGGGTACACTGCAGCAGGTTTCCCGGGGCGGCCGGGATATCACTTATAGCCGGGCGATTGAAATGGTGGCCACGGCTTATACACATACCGGAAACAACACTGCCTCCGGGGTATATCCCCGTTACGGCGTGGTAGCTGTGGACCCCCGGGTTATTCCCCTGGGTACCCGCCTTTATGTGGAGGGTTATGGTTACGCCACTGCTCTGGATGTGGGCTCCAGCATTAAAGGAAACCGGATCGATCTATTCATGGAAAGCGCTGCCGAAGCCAGGCGCTGGGGTGTCCGCCGGGTAATGGTTTATGTTCTGAGGTAATGTGCTGGCCGGCTAATTTCCTGAATTATGGAGCTCCTGGGGCAAAGAAAAATTTTGCAGGGAAAGAGGGAAAATTCCCCTTTCCCTGTTTTATTGGGGAAATTAAATGGGGTATAATATGTATGTTAATAACTGGTGAGTGAGGGTTGGTGCGTGTCCGAGCAGCTTTCTCCCGGTAAGATAAAGGGCATCCTGGAAAAACACTCCTTACGCTTGCGTAAATCGCTCGGTCAAAATTTTTTGATGGATGGGAATATAGTCCGCAAAATTGTAGCGGCCAGCCGGTTACTGCCGGGAGATACTGCGGTGGAAATAGGCCCCGGCGCCGGTATTCTTACGGCGGCCCTGGCTGCCGCCTGTAATCATGTGGTGGCCGTGGAGCTGGACAGAAGGCTTTTACCCGTGCTGGAAGAGGTTCTGGCAGGCCTGCAAAATATTACCCTGGTGTTTAAAGATGCGCTGAAAGTTAACTTTGACGGGCTGGTGGAGGAAATTACCGGAGCAAAAGACTATAAAGTGGTGGCCA
>Ga0247720_100412_pt1 | contig 15978 bp, 17 predicted proteins | sample MSEWel2015_12_15_FD_189078 | JGI IMG/M metagenome (GOLD analysis project Ga0247720, IMG submission 189078) | Subsurface sediment microbial communities from gas well in West Virginia, United States - MSEEL Well Study Marcellus 3H_2015_12_15 | ecosystem: Environmental > Terrestrial > Deep...
CACGGCAGCGTTGACTGATTACAGCCCGAAGCTGCCGTAGGGAATAAACCGGACGGGGGTGCCCGGCTCTATCTGTTGGGCGCTCTCATCCAGTTCCACCAGCCCCTCGGACCAGGCCAGACCGGTCACCCGGCCGGAGCCTTCCGAACCGAATACCTCAACCCGCCCATCCCGGACCCGTGCCCGCAGCATCTCGCTGCGCCCCGGTTTTTTGTTCTTCGAAAAATCAGCCGGCATGACATAAGCCCGGGGCTCGAACCATTCCGCCCCCGCCAACAGCGCCATGGCCGGAACGCCAAACCGCAGCGCGCAGACCCAGGCAGCCACCGGGTTGCCCGGCAGGCCCACGACTGGCGTCCCCTGGAACATGGCGAGGGCCAGGGGCCGGCCCGGTTTGATGGCAATGCGCCAGTTACTGATGTCGCCGTGGGCTTTCAGTGTTTTCGACACGTGATCTTCGTCGCCGGCAGACACACCGCCGCTGGTGAGGATCAGATCGCATTGTTCCGCGCCCCGCTCAAGCGCGGCTTTCACCTCTGTGGCCCGATCAAGCACATGGCCGAGATCCACCAGCTCGTAGCCAAGTTGCACGACCAGGGCACTGAGCATCGGGCGATTGGCATCATAGATCTGCCAGTCGGTGACTGTGGCGCCCACGGGTTTCACCTCATCACCGGTCGAAAGCACCCCGACCCGAAGCCGCTGATAAACGTCGACGGAGTCCACGCCCACGCTGGCAAGTACGGAAATCTGGGTCGGGCCCAGACGGGTTCCGGCAGTGAGGATCCTGTCCTGGGCCTTGATGTCCTCACCGGCCTTTCGGGCATTGGCGCCCGCTTTTAACGTGCCGTTCAGATGCAGCTGACCATCCCGGACTTCGCAGTCTTCCTCCAGGACCACCGTATCCGTGCCGACCGGAATAACCGCGCCGGTCAGAATCCGGATGGCGTGGCCCTCGGGCACCTGGCCTGTGTATGGCTCACCGGCGGCACTGCGGCTGGCAACCAGCGGCATAGCGCAGGGTACGTCCGACAGCGGTCCTGCAAAGGCGTAGCCATCGACCGCCGAATTGTTACTGGGTGGATGGGCCCGGGGTGCATAGACATCGCTCGCCAGGATCCGGCCGTTTACCAGTGACAGGGCAACGCCGTGCTCCACCTCCACCACGGGGTGCAGTCGTGAACGCAGACGCTCAAGGGCCTCTTCGACCGGCGTCCAGTTCACGCCGGGGGGCAGGGCAAAACAGTCGTTGCGAAGCGGGTTCATGGGCCTTCGGTTCCTGATGGTGTGAGCGTGAGAATAAAATCCGCGATGGCTGTTACATCATTGGCGCCAAAAACGGGACCCGGGAAGTCGGCTCTATAGTCCGCCGCCACGGCAACAATGCTGGCATCTTCCAGGTACAGGGGCGATCGGGAACCTTCCCGCCTGTGCACCTCGATTTTGGGGTGCGAGTGGGTCTTGAACCCCTCTACCACCACCCAGTCGCAGGGACCCAGCCGGCCCAGCAACTCATCCAGCGTTGGCTCCCGGGCGCCCCTCAGTTCGTGCATGATGGCGAATCGCTGACCGCCGGCCAGGATGACTTCCCGGGCACCGGCTTCACGGTGTTTGTAACTGTCGGTCCCGGGCTGATCCACATCCACCATGTGGTGGGCGTGCTTGATCGAGTTGACGGTTAGCCCTCTGTTGGATAATTCTCGAATCAGTGCGCTGGCCAGAGTGGTCTTGCCTGAATTTTTCCAGCCCACAATACCTATAACGTTCACGTCAGATGCTTCTCCGCCCAGGCCAGATCTTCCGGCGTGTTAATGTTGAAAAAATCGCCCTCATCAAAAACCACCAGCGTCTCTCCCTGGGCCTGTGTCCATTGGCGGATCTTGCGTACGCCGTCGTTCAGGGCGGCTCGCAGATCATGCCTCAATGCGACCCGCCAGCGCCCAAAGGTCGGCTGGGGCAGACGGCCGCGCTCCGGGTCCGGGGTGGCTGCCAACACCACGGGGGTATCGTACCTGGCTAGCCGTTTCGCCAGATCCCGGGGGAACGACGGGGTATCCGCAGCGACGCTGATCAGCCATTCATGGCCTTGCTCGGCCGCCCAATCCATGCCCGCGAGCACACCAGCCAGCGGGCCCGGAAAACCCTCGATGGAATCTGCCACCACAGGCAAACCCAGGTCATCAAACCGACTCAAATCCCCGTTAGCGTTCAACACAACGGCGTCGACCTGTGGTGTGATCCGCTCAATGACTCGCTGGATCAAGGACTGGTCACCCAGCATCAGCCGTCCTTTGTCACCGCCACCCATCCGGTTTGCCTGGCCACCCGCCAGAATGACCGCGCAATCAGTCATATTCTGCCCCTTTTCGGCGCAGTTTCTTGTCTTCATCGGGAACCTGCGACAAATCCTGGTCAAATATCAGGCGGTGCTGACCGCTCAGGCAGGTAAACTTTTTGCCCCGCATCCGGCCGATCAGTGTTAACCCGACCTGCTGTGCAATATCGACGCCCCAGGCGGTAAAACCCGAACGGCTGATCAGGGTCGGGATCCCCATCAGGGAGGTTTTGATGACCATTTCAGAGGTCAGGCGCCCGGTGGTGTACAGGACTTTGTCGGCCGCCGAAATGTTGTTCAGATGCATCCAGCCGGCAATCTTGTCGACGGCATTGTGGCGTCCGACATCCTCCATGTAGGCCAGGATTTTCCTGCCCTGGCACAGGGCCGTGCCATGAATGGCACCGGTTTCCATGTACAGGCTTGGCGTGTGGTTGATCTGGTAAGAGAGATCGTAAAAGGTGCTGGTATGCACTGGTGTATCCGGTAGTGAAAGCCCTTCAAGGCCTGCCATCATGTCCCCGAATACCGTGCCCACGGCGCAGCCGGAGGTGCGGGTTTTCTTTTCCAGTTTGTCCTCGACATCGGTAACACCCGCCGTGCGGACCACCGCGACCTCAAGCTCTTCGTCGTAATCAATCTTGGTGACCCGGTCGGTCTCTTTCAGCATGCCCTGATTGAGCAGGAAACCGAGGGCCAGATACTCCGGGTGATCGCCAATGGTCATCGCCGTGACGATCTCCTGACTGTTCAGATAGATGGTCAGGGGACGCTCTTCGATCACGCTGATTGACTTGCCCTGGCCGTTTTCATCAACGCCCTCAACCGTGCGTGACAGGCGAGGGTCTTTGGGATCGGGAAGTATGGGATCAATCGTCATTGTTGTTACAGCCGTTCCAGAAACACCGCACGACAGAATATCTACGGAGATTGGCAGAGATTAGCCTATTTGGCATTCGGGAAAAACAGCTGTTGTCCATCCACCTTGAAGTCGGCAATCGTCTGCTGGCCATCTTCCGAGAGTAGCCACTTGTGCCATTTCGCAGCCATCGCATGTTTGAGGTGCGGGTGCTTTTCTTCAGAGAGCAGCAGGCTGCCGTACTGGTTAAACATGGCCTCGTCGCCGGAATAGAGCAGTTTCAGGTTCTGAGGGTTTTTAAAGGCTACCCATGTGGCTCTATCGGACATCACGTAGGCGTCCATGGCGGCCGCCGTATTCAGTGTTTGTCCCATGCCACTGCCCAGCTCGCGATACCAGTCGCCGTCCGGTTCGACGCCGGCGTTTTCCCAGAGGCGTAACTCGGCACGATTGGTGCCGCTGTCATCGCCCCGAGAAGCAAACGGTGCCTCGGCATTGGCGATCGCCGCGAAGGCTTCGGCGGCACTGCCCGCCTCACTGATATTGGCGGGGTCGTCCGCGGGGCCAATCAATACGAAGTCGTTGTACATGACATCGGCCCGTTCGGTGGCGTAACCGTTTTCGACAAAGCGCTTCTCGCCTGCAGTGTCGTGCACCAGAAGGCTGTCGGCGTCACCCCGTCGGGCGATTTCAAAGGCCTGACCGGTGCCCACAGCCACCACCCGAACGTCAATGCCGGTGGCTTCTTTGAACTTGGGCAAGATGGAATCAAACAACCCCGAGTTCTCGGTCGAGGTTGTCGATGCCAGGGTGATGTAGTCCTCGGCGTGAGCGCTGAACGCCAGGCCGAAGCTGGTTATGCCCGCAAGTACCAGGTTTAGCGTCCTGTTCATATTGCTTTCTCCTGTTGCAGATGAAGGGCGAGCTACTCGACCAGTTCGCCGGTCATAAATGCCTGTGCCTCTTGCGAGGCGGGCATGTCAAAAAAGGCGTCGGCAGGGGTATGCTCGCGGACTTTCCCGCTAGAGAGAAACAGCACATCTCCGGCCAGGCGCCTGGCCTGATGGATGTCATGAGTGGTCATCACGATGCGCGTTCCCCGCTGGTGAAATTCCCGCACTGCCGCCTCCACGGCTTTGATCGCTGCCGGGTCGAGTGCGGAGGTGGGTTCATCCAGAAACAGCACCAGGGGAGAAAGCACCCAGGCGCGTGCCAGTGCCAGGCGCTGTTGCTGGCCGCCAGAAAGTACGCGCGCTGGCGTCTTGGCGCAGGCACCCAGACCAAAACGCTCAAGCGCGTCAACCGCGAGCTTCGCACGTTCCCTGCGCGGGACGTTATTCACCGCCAGTGCGTGAATGAGATTGGCCACGGCCGAGCGACGCAAAAGCACCGGTTGCTGAAACACCATCGCCTGACGGGGTTTTCTGTCACTTGACCAGGTTACCCGTCCCTCCGCAGGGAGGAGCAAACCATGGGCCAACCGGAGCAACAGGCTTTTGCCTGCCCCGTTAGGCCCCATCACCAGCGTGGGGCCGATGCCTTCGAGGGTGAATGAGCAGGGTCCCAGCAGTACCTTTTCCTCGTGGCTGTAGGCGACGCCATCAAAACGCAGCGCCGGTGGCGAAAGAAGGGCAGACGAGGTGAGTAGTGGAGCATTCATAGAGGTCATCCTGTTCGCCTCTTGCTAAATTCGCCCACCAGGTAGGCACCGGCGTTAATCAGCATGACCAGCGTCAGCAGGACAATACCAAGCCCCAGCGCCAGGGGCAGGTTGCCCTTGCCGGTTTCCAGTACGATGGAGGTGGTCATTACCCGTGTGACACCCTCGATATTGCCACCCACCATCATGACAGCGCCCACTTCGGCACTGGCGCGGCCAAAGCCGGCAAGCAGAACGGTTAACAGGGCAAAGCGGGCGTCCCACAACAGGGTGGGCATCATGCGTGCCCGTGACATGCCCAGTGAGACAAACTGCTCCCGGTATTCGCCCAGCATTTCTTCGACTTTCTGGCGGGAGAGCGCGGCCAGAATCGGAAGCACCAGCACCACCTGGGCGATGACCATGGCGCCCGGTGTGAACAGCAGGCCCCATTCACCCAGTGGCCCGGCACGGGAAAGCAGTAAATACACCACGAGCCCGGCAACCACCGGAGGCAGCCCCATCAGGGCATTAAGTACGACAATCACACCGCCGCGCCCCCGGAAGCGCCAGAGTGCCACCGCAGCACCGAGAGGAAACCCCAGCAGCGCTGCAATCAGTACCGCGAGAAGCGAAACCTGAAGCGAAAGCGCCACGATCTGATAGAGCGGGGCGTCAAAATTCAACAGTAGCGACAGCGCCACATAAAACGCATTATTTTCCACAGCTGCGTCTCCTTGATATTGAGCATCGTGGCGTTTATGGCTACGCTTTGCACAGCCTGCTGAAATTCATGCAGTCAAAAACAGCCATATGCTTCCCGCGACTGCAGGAGAGACCGATGCCGCTTCCCGCCTACCTCACCACGGCCGAGGCCGCCGAGTATCTGCGCCTGAAAGAGCGCAAGGTCTACGATCTGGTCAGCCAGGGGGTGATTCCCTGTGTTCGGGTCACGGGAAAACTGTTGTTTCCACGCCAGCGTATTGATCTGTGGTTGATGAGCCATCTGGAGGGTGACGATGGCGTCAGCGCCCCGATACCGCCGGTTCTGGCGGGCAGCCAGGATCCTCTGCTGGAGTGGGCGGTGAAAGAGAGCAGTGCTGAGCTGGCCTTGTTGTGTCAGGGCAGTGGTGATGGCGTACAAAGGCTGGTTGATGGGAAGGCGATGCTCGCCGGTATGCACATCTGGCATGCCGAAGGTCAACGATACAATGACCCCACTATGCTGGGGTTGAGCGGAATGCGCGATCTGGTGCTGATTCGGTGGGCGAAGCGCCAGCAGGGGCTTCTGCTGGCCGCCGGTAATCCTCGAGGTATTGAGCGACTTGAGGATATAGCGGGGCCCGGCATACGTGTGGCCCATCGTCAGCCTGATGCCGGGGTCAGTCATTTGTTGCAGAGCCTGTTGGCTAGTCACCGCATTGACGCCAGGCAACTTACCTGGGCTGCCCACCCATCACTCAGCGAGGACGACCTCGCGTTGGCCATTCGTCAGGGGGAAGCGGAGGTGGGCGTGGGAATTGAAGCCGCTGCGCGGCGCCAGGGGTTGGCATTTATTCCCTTGCAGCAGGAACATTTTGATCTGGCCATGCGCCGGCGTCATTACTTCGAACCGGCCATCCAGCGGCTGCTGGCGTTTGCCGGCAGCGCGCGATTTGTCCAGCGTGCCCGGGCGCTCGGTGGTTATGACATCAGTGATCTGGGCAAAGTCATCTATAATGCTTGAATAGCGCCCATAACAACAAACAGGCGGATTAGTCATGCCTTCAGTACAGAAGAACCTGGTGGGGGACGCCAGTGGGGCCCTGGGTGATCTTGGCACCCTGATTCCGTTGGGCCTGGGGGCTATCGGGCTGGCCGGCCTGGCCCCGATGCCGGTGCTGATGGGTTTTGCCGTCTTCTATATCGCAACGGGGCTGTATTACCGCCTGCCTGTTCCCGTCCAGCCCATGAAAGCGGTTGCTGCCTTGTTGCTGACCACCCAGGTGAGCTCCCAGAGTCTCGTCGCCAGCGGTGTGCTGATCGGGGCAATACTTCTCGTTCTGGGCCTGACCGGGTGGATTAACGGAGCAGCCCGCCTGATACCCCGGTCGGTGTTAAGTGGCCTTCAGTTGGGGCTGGGGATGATGCTGGCCTATATGAGCTTCGGGCTGATGGCCACGTCATTACCCCTGGGCATTGTCACGTTGGCGATAGTGGGGATTACCCTGAAGCTGTGTCCGAACTGGCCGGTGGCGCTGATCGGGCTTATCGGCGCCGTTGCACTGGGTAGGTTGCTGGGCGCACCGGGGCTGATGATTCCTCTGGCCGATCCGGTTGCATTTGCATTGCCCGAGTTGCCGGGCATCGACGACTTTCAGCAAGCGGTGCCCACGCTGGTTTTACCCCAGCTGGCGCTGACATTAACCAACGCCATCGTGCTGACTGCACTGGTGGTTGGCGATTACTTCGGCGAGCAGTCGCATCGCGTCACGCCTGCCAGGTTGTCGGTGAGCACTGGCCTGGCCAATCTCTTTCTGGTCCCCCTCGGGGCTTTACCCATGTGTCACGGGGCGGGTGGTGTGGCCGCGCACCACCGCTTCGGTGCCCGCACTGGCCTGGCTCCCGTTTTGCTGGGAACCGGTTTGCTCACGGTTGCGATCATACCGGGCGGGCTTTCCATCATTGCCGCCATTCCGATGGCGGGTCTCGGAGCCCTGTTGTTCGTAGCGGCCGCCGAGCTCGGGTTGTCCCGGCGTCTTTGGACGGCCAAACCATCGTGCTGGCCTGTCATTGCGATAACCGCACTGGTGACCGTCTGGGTGGATCCGTTCTTCGGGCTGCTGGCTGGCGTGGCGTCGGAAACATTTCGGGCGGCCTGGGTGCGGGGGCGGAAATTGCCTAGAGAGAACTAACACCCGTAATGCCAATGGTCTTATCCTGCGGATCAATCAGAGCCCCCGGATTGAGGATGCCGTGGGGATCCAGAAACTGTTTGCCTGCAGCCAGAGTCTGGCGAAACAGCGGTGATGTCTGCTGTTCATAGCCAAAACGGTGATCCCGGCCGACCGCGTGATGATGGGTAACGGTGGCGCCCTGCTCAGCGAGGACTTCCATCGAGATTCGCTTGAGCTGTTTCCACTTTTCCAGGGCTTTGCCCAGATCGCCGGTAGTGTCGGCCACGCAGTAAAACGTGAAGCAGGGTGCCGGACCGCCCAGGCTCACGAACGGAAAGCTCTGCGGGTAATGGCGCAGCGTCAAGCCGTGCTGCTTCAGCTGCCGTTCAAGATCCGGGCCTTTGATGCCAGCCTGAATCCGTGCGCGGCGCTGGAGGCCGGCGGCCGCATCAAAGCGCCATGCCTGAAGGTTCAGCAAGACGATGTCAGTGAGCGTCGGCTTTATGAGTCTGACGAGATCAAGGCATGGCTGCAGGAGCGGTTTGAGCCGGCCTGATTGTAATCGCTTATTTGTTGGGGTCTGGCCGATAGGTTCGAACCTATGACCTTGGCCTCCGGAGGGAAGCTCGGTGAGCAAGGAATAGCGCTTTAATATTTTTGTTCATTAAAAGCAATTGTTCATTATTAATAAACAATGGTATTTTGTGAACATTGGTATGGGGTGGCTATGAAAACATTAATCAATGAGCGAGAACTCCTGAATCAGGCAGTCCTCGCCTTCCATCATGAAACTGGATTAGAGCTGCATAAGCGCGAAGCGATTGAGCTCAGGCCTTATTCTGACGACTTTATTCTCGAGTTGGGCTCTACGGGTATTGAATATAGCGTCGAGCTAAAGCGATGGGCGCAGCAGGCAAACGTGGGCACTATTGCTGCTCAGCTTCGACGAATGCCTCCACCTGCATTGCTTGTCGCTGATTACGTAAATCCCAATATGGCAGATCGTCTGAGGGATGCCGGTATACAGTTCATTGACACTGCTGGCAATGCCTATTTGAACGAGAGGACATTCTTTGTTTTCGTGAAGGGTAATCGCCCTCCATCGCTCCATGCTTCGACACGAAAAATCTCCAGAGCCTTTAACGCATCCGGTCTAAAGCTGATTTTCTGTTATCTAACAGACCCTCCTCTTGTCTACCAAACCTACAGAAAAATGGCAGAAGCCAGCGGTGTTTCACTCGGTGCAATTGGCTGGGTACTGAACGACCTTAAAGACAAGGGCTATGTCCGAGAGCATGGGAAAAAGGGCTCAAGGTCACTTGAAAACCCGATCGAGCTGCTTGATCGGTGGGTTGAGACTTACCCGGAAAAGTTGCTGCCTGATTTGGACATGGGGTTGTTTCAGGCAACATCTGTTATGCCCTGGAAGAAAATCAAGCCGGAGGTTTTTGGTGGGTGTTGGGGTGGAGAAGTTGCCGCATCTTTATTGGACAATTATCTATCGCCAGCGCAAGCCACTATTTATCTGCCTCGAGACAAACTGAAAAACCTGGTGATGGAGTACAGGCTGCGCAAAGTTCCCGAGAACTTAGCCAAGACGTCTGAAACATTGCAGATTTACGAGAAATTCTGGCACGAAGATCGACACAGCTTGCATCAAAATCCTGGTGTTGCGCCCGATATTCTTGTCTATGCCGATCTTCTGACGAGCGGCGACCCACGTAATCTGGAGGCCGCAGAGCGGCTTTATGGCAAGATTAGAGATCGATTCCAAGAAAATTGATCCGATCCAGTTAGACACTTACGGAGCCATCAAGCGTGTTGCCGTGGATCAGAATGTGGCGTTCATCGTTGTCGGCGCCTCCGCCCGTGATTTGGTGATGCATCACGCCTATGGGGCGCCTATTCAACGGGCGACGATGGACATCGACCTTGCCGTTCAGGTTCCGGATTGGACTGGTTTTGAGCGCATCCGCGACAGCCTGATTCGTGAAGGCTATACCAAAACCGATCTCCCTCATCGTTTGCACGGCCCGCAGGACGCACCCATCGATATTCTTCCTTTTGGCGCTATTGAAACTGGCGATTCAACCATCCATTGGCCGCCTTCTGGAGATGTGCAGATGAGCGTAGTCGGTTTTCAGGATGCCCTGGATAATGCTGATTGGTTGACGATAGGAAAAGAGGAAAAACTGGAACTGCCTGTTGCAAGCCCTGAAGGATTAGCCCTTTTAAAACTGGTGGCCTGGTCAGAGAGGGATGCCCAAACGAGACGCAAAGACGCGGCTGACATTGCCTACCTGGCCTCAAACTATGAAAACATCCCGGGCCAAATGGATCGGATTTTCGAACAGCATGACGCTGTACTTGAGGCCCATGCCTGGGACACAAGATTGGCAGGCGCTCATGTGCTCGGTAGTGAGATTGCCCGTATTGCCAGCGAATCAACGCTGAGATTTTTACAATGCTTGTTGGACGAGGACTTGGTTGCCAATCTGGTGAGGGACTCGCGTAATGCCTGTGGCGACGCTACCGCAGATATCTTTTCAGCATTTATTGGTGGCCTTGCCCCCTCCGAGGTAACGGATGTACAGAATTGATTTATAAGCCAACCGGATTACTCCGCCGGAAGGAAAGCGCTTTGCAGAACTGAAACCTATGAGCGGGACCGCTTGTAAGAATTCAAAAGAAAGGCCCGCCCGTCACCTCTATGGCCAACTCTGCGAGTTGGTCATTTGGTCAAGCCGCTGAGTGAGGCGTTATTCGGCTTCGAGATTCTCAGTATCAGTGTGTTCGGGAATGGTTGAGTCCAGCGAAACGTCAATAAGTCCATGCTGAAGCTTTTTCAGAAGATGGAGCAAGCTGACGCCGTCATCAAAACTCATCCCATGCATGGCCTGTCTGTAAAACTCGGCAATAGTGTCCTGCAGTCGATTCCAGAAAGTACGGCCAGATCCGGTAAGTACCACCAGTCGAGCTCGGCGGTCTTGGGGATCCGGTATCCGAACGACATGCCCGTCTCTTTCCATTCGTTTGAGGACGCCATCGAGGTTTTGGCGACTGACGTAAAGGTACTCTTTCAGCTGATTGAATGAGGTGCCGTCTTCGAATCCTTCTCGAGACAATGCACCCAGTACGGCCCACTGCACAGCACTGATGCCCATCTCGTTCTGAACCTGGCGCTGCAGAATGTTTCCAGTCTGGAACAGGCGAAAAAAGAGCCGGTTGGGGATGCCTCCGGATTCGTTGACGATCATTTCGTATCCCGTTGGTAAAGAATGGTTCACAAGACGTTTGAGTCTATTCATCAACGATATCTTCACATAGATCCGGGGTGATCTTCCGCATTTTCTTGCGTCACGCCGGAGGAGCTGGGCTCTGTGAATCCGGAGTTTCCTGAGATCTCGCAGGAAACTCCGTGGTCGCAGTTTTCACTCAGTTAGTGATCAGCTTGCACTTGCTCTCGGAAAGCGGGCGGAACGCTTCGTCGCCGGGAATAGTTCGGACTATCTTGTACAGATCCCACTCGCCGGTAGATTCTTCCGGTGTTTTCACCTGAGCCAGATACATGTCGTGAACCATGCGGCCGTCTTCACGGATACGACCGTTTTTGGCAAACATGTCGTTGATCGGAGTCTCTATCAGATGCCGGCGGACAGTTTGGGAGTCATCCGAGCCAGTAGCTTCCACCGCCTTCAGGTATTGCATCGTGCTGGAGTAGATACCCGCATGCACCATGGTTGGACGAGTGCCGGTTTCTTCCATGAAACGATCAGACCATTCACGAGTCTCGTCGTTCATGTCCCAGTACCAACCGGTAGTCAGTTGCAGTCCCTGGGCCGCTTCGGGCCCCAGAGCGTGAATGTCACTGATAAATACGACAAGCCCGGCAATGGTTTGGCCTGACTGGGTAATACCGAATTCTGCCGCAGTGGTGATCGCATTGGTGGTATCTGCACCGGCGTTTGCCAGAGCGATAACATCGGCGCCAGAAGCCTGGGCCTGCAAAATAAATGAAGAGAAGTCAGGAGTCGGGAATGGATGGCGGATGCTTCCCAGAATCTCACCGCCATTGGCTTCTACAACCCGTGTGACGTCCGCCTCCATGGCATGACCGAAGGCATAGTCTGCGGTCAGTATGTACCAGGATTTGCCGCCTTCCTGAACGATTGCGGTTGGGGTGCCAATGGACAGTGCGTAGGTGTCATAGACGTACTGAATATGGTTTGGGGTGCAGTGTTCGTTGGTGATGCTTGAGGCTGCGGAGCCGGAGATCAGTCCCAGTTTGTTGTTCTCCTCAAGGATCTTGGTGGTGGCGATTGTCACAGAAGAGGCCACCAACCCGCCAACCATGTCGACTCCATCATTCTCTACCCAGCGGCGCACGGTGCTGGAAGCAACGTCCGGGCTGTTGCGGTCGTCAGCACTGACGACTTCAATTCTGGCATTGTTGACCTTGCCGCCAAAATCAGCAACCGCCATTTCCATCGCCGTCAAACCATTCGGGCCGGCAAGGTCACGGTACGTGCCGGACATGTCAGCGAGATACCCGAGCTTAACCGTATCTCCAGATATGGCAGCCTGGGCACTGCCTGCCATAAGAGCTGAGGCAACGACTGAGGGCAGAAGCTTTTTTGTACTTTTCATTGTTCTATCTCCGCTACGATACTTGTTTTGGTTTCGGTTCTTGTTGCTTTTTTCAGGTTGATCCGTTTGCTTACTTCGGTAGATATTCCTTCGCAATGATGTTCTTCATGATCTGGGCAGTGCCATCGCCAATCTGAAGACCAAGAACATCTCTCAGGCGCTGGGCAAACGGCAGGTCCTCACCCCAGCCGGTATGGCCGTGGGCCAGCAGGCACTGTTTCACCACATCAAAGGCCAATTTCGGCCCCCACCATTTGTTCATGGCGGCTTCGGCGTTGTGGGGCAGGTTGTTGTCCTTGAGCCAAAGTGCGTGGTAGCACTGCATGCGCGCAGCATGAACATAGGTCTGGTATTCCGCCAGCGGATGGGTCAGGCCCTGGAACGCCGACAGATGCTGGCCGAAGGCGGTGCGTTCGGTCAGCCACTGCCAGGTTTCGTCCAGGGATTGCTGGGCCACGGCCAGGCACTGCAGGCCAATCAGGGCGCGGCTGTAGTCGAAGCCCTGCATCACCTGTTTGAAGCCCTTGCCTTCGTCGCCCATCATGTTGTGGGCGGGCACTTCTACGTTGTCGAAGAAGATGGAACCACGGCCAATGGCGCGCTGGCCGTTGTCCTCAAAACGGGTAGTGGTGATGCCCGGGCTATCCATGGGTACCAGGAACGCGCTGATGCCGGAAGCCCGCTGCTCCACCGTGCCGGTACGGGCAAAGACCACCGCCACGTCGGCCTGGTCGGCCATGGAGATGGAGGTTTTCTCACCGTTGAGCACGTAAACGTCGCCCTTCTTCTCCGCCTTCAGGCGCAGGTTGGCGGCGTCGGAACCTCCGTGGGGCTCGGTCAGGGCGATGCAGGCCACTTTCCGACCGGTGGTCATGCCGTGCAGCCACTCTTTCGCCAGGTCCGGCGCGGCGTGGCTGGCAATGATCTGGCCGTTCAGGGAGGTCAGCAGGGGAATGTAGCCAACGTTGAAATCCCCTTTGGAGATTTCCTCGATGATCAGACCGCTGGTGACACAGTCCATGCCACTGCCACCGAATTCTTCCGGCAGTTCACCACCGAGCAGCCCCATCTCGCCGAGCTGGCGGATGACATCCTTTTCGATGACCCCTTCCTGATCCCGCTTGCGGTAGCCCGGAGCCAGCACCTCGGCGCTGAAGCGGGCCACAACGTCGCGAATCGCGTTCTGTTCTTCATTGAATCCAAAATTCATGGTGTTCTCCGGGCGTAGTCTGTGACCCGGCGGCATGGGGCCACCGGGGCGATTCGCTTACTTGTAGAATTTCCGGAAGTCCGGCTTGCGCTTTTCCTTGAAGGCGTTGACACCTTCCTTGGACTCGTCGGTGTCGTAGTACAGGCTCAGGGCCTGCATGCCGAGGGCGCCAATACCGCCGATGTTGTCGCTGTCCGCATTGAACGAACGCTTGGCGATGGTCAGGGCAGTCGGGCTCTTTTCGAGGATTTCCTCACACCACTTCTGTACTTCCTCGTCCAGCTGCTCCGGCGGCACCACGGCGTTCACCAGGCCCCACTCCAGCGCCTGCTGGGCGCTGTACTTGCGGCACAGGTACCAGATTTCCCGGGCGCGCTTCTCGCCGACGACCCGCGCCAGATACGCGGTGCCGAAGCCGGGATCCACCGAGCCGACTTTCGGGCCGACCTGGCCAAAGACGGCGGTTTCCGAGGCAATGCTCAGATCACAGATCACGTGCAGCACGTGGCCGCCGCCGATGGCGAAACCGTTGACCCGGGCGATCACCGGCTTGGGGACTTCGCGGATGGTACGCTGCAGCTCTTCCACCGGCAGGCCAATCAGACCGCGGCCGTCGTACTGGCCTTCGTGGGCGCCCTGGTCACCGCCGGTGCAGAACGCTTTGTCGCCGGCGCCGGTGAATACAATCACGCCGATGTCCTTGTTCCAGCCGGCGCGGTTGAAGGCGTCCAGCAGTTCCATGCAGGTCTGGCCGCGGAAGGCGTTGTAACGGTCCGGGCGGTTGATGGTGATGGTGGCGACACCGTTGGTTTCGTCGTAAAGAATGTCTTCGTAGTTCATGTTTGTGCTCCTGATTCGTTCTCTTGGTGTGTGGACGCAGCCACTTAGCCGGCCATGGTCAGGCCGCCGGACACACTGATCACCTGGCCGGTAATGAAATTGGCGTCGTCACTGGCGAGCAGGGCGATGATGCCCGGGTAGTCTTCCGGCTGGGCCAGGCGCTTCATGGGCACGGCGTTACGGAAGGCCTCCAGCAGTTTTTCCGGGTTCGGGGCGGTTTCCGCCACGCCCTTGAGCAGCGCGGTGTCGGTGGGGCCGGGGCAGACCACGTTCAGGCAAATGTTCTTGGTGGCCAGTTCCCGGGCCACAGTCTTGCTGAAGCCCACCAGGCCGGCCTTGCAGGCGGCGTAGACGGATTCGCCGGAGGAGCCGACCCGTGCCGCGTCGGAGGCCACGTTGATGACCTTGCCGCCGCCGGCGGCGATCATCTTCGGCAGCACCACGTGGTGCATGTTCAGGGCACCGGTCAGGTTCACCGCAATCAGCTGGTCCCAGAGTTTCGGCTCGGTCTTCAGGAACGGCATGAAGCGGTCGAAGCCGGCGTTGTTCACCAGCACCGTGGGTACGCCCAGATCGTTTTCGATGGCCGCCACCGTCTCGGTAATGGCCGCATAATCGGTGATGTCCGCGGCGTAGGCGCGGGCCTTGCCACCGGCCTCGGTGATCAGATCCACCGTGGCCTGGGCTGTGGCTTCGTCACGGTCCAGGACGGCAACCAGGCTGCCTTCCTCGGCAAAGCGCCGGGATACGGCGCGGCCGATGCCGCCACCACCACCGGTAACAATGACTGTTTTTCCGTTAAGGCCTTTCATGGGTTGTTCTCCTGTTGCTCAGAGTAATGGGTCGGGTCAGGCGCGTTTGGCCGGTTCCAGGCGCACTTCTTTCGCCTGTTCCCGCAGTTTGAATTTCTGGATCTTGCCGGAGGCGGTTCGGGGCATGGCCTCGATCACTTCCAGGTATTCCGGCAGGTAGCTCTTGGACAGTTGCTGTTTGATCAGGTAGCTCTTGAGCTCGTCGAGGGTCAGGTCGGTGGCGTTCTCGTCGAGGGTGACATAGGCGCACAGGCGCTCACCCAGGCGCTCGTCCGGGCAACCCACCAAAGCCACATCGGCAATGCCGGGGAACTTGTAGAGCAGGTTCTCTACCTCAACCACGGGGATGTTCTCGCCGCCGCGGATCACCACGTCCTTGGTGCGGCCGGTGATGCGGATGTAGCCGTCCTTGTCCATGCGGGCCAGATCGCCGGTGGCGAACCAGCCGTCGTCGTCCACGCCATAGAGCTCCGGGCGCTTGAGATAACCAACGAACAGGCTGGCGCCGCGTACCAGCAGGTTGCCCTCTTCGCCGGCGGGCAGTTCGTTGCCCTTGAAGTCGGTGATCCGGAGTTCCATGTAGGGCAGTGCCTTGCCATCTGACTGACTGGCGCGCTCGGCCGGGTCTTCCTGGCAGGTCATGGTAACGGCGCCGTTCTCGGTCATGCCCCAGGCAGAGACGATTTTGGCTTTCAGGGTCTTGCTCGCCTGTTCCACCACCGCGGTGGGAATGGGCGCCCCTGCAGAGACAAAGATCCGC
>Ga0247720_100414_pt1 | contig 15888 bp, 15 predicted proteins | sample MSEWel2015_12_15_FD_189078 | JGI IMG/M metagenome (GOLD analysis project Ga0247720, IMG submission 189078) | Subsurface sediment microbial communities from gas well in West Virginia, United States - MSEEL Well Study Marcellus 3H_2015_12_15 | ecosystem: Environmental > Terrestrial > Deep...
GATATAAATAATAGATTATTGAAAAAGTGGAGTATAAATATAATGGAAAACAATTGGTTGAGAGAGAGAAGAAGTTATTGTTGGAAAAATTAAAAATTCGTTTTGAAAACAACATGCATCGACATTTGAACTTAAGTTGGTATCAGGTTGAGGAAAGATTAAAACAAGTACCAGATAAATTATGGTCATTGCATCAAATGGAAGAAACAGCTGGAGAACCTGACGTAGTATCAATATATTCAGACTCATCTGACATCATATTTTATGATTGTTCATTAGAATCACCCAAAGGTCGCAGAAGTCTTTGCTACGATCGAGAGGCACTAAATTCACGGAGAGAACATAAACCAATTAGCAATGCTGTTGATGAAGCAGAAGTGATGGGAGTTGAATTGCTGACAGAAGAGCAATATAAGCAATTACAGTCTATTGAGCATTTTGATTTACAGACGTCGAGTTGGGTGAAAACGCCAGATGATATTCGGGTGAAAGGAGGGGCTATCTTTTGTGATTGTCGTTATGGACGAGTTTTCACTTATCACAATGGTGCTCAATCTTATTATTCAACTCGAGGATTTCGTAGTTTGTTAAAAATCTAAGTTCCATTGGGATGAATGATTTTTTGTAGGAAGTTAAAGTAAACGAACCAATTGAATATTTTTTTAATTTTAAATTTTGCCAAGCGCTTGCTTGGTTTTTGTGGTTTTGATACCTTAGTGCTCACTAAATATTCGAAAACAATGACCAATAATCGCCAGGAAGCAAGCATGCAACTTAATCCCTTATATTATACTGAGCAACATTTAGCCTTTGCTGAGAGTGTTAGGCGCTTTACTGAAAAAGAGATTAGCCCTTTTATTAATGAATGGGATGAAGCAGAAACCTTTCCTCGAGAGCTTTATAAAAAAGCAGCCGATATTGGCTTGCTCGGCGTTGGCTTTGATGAAAATTATGGAGGTATTGCTGGGACGGATGCATTCTATACTCTACTTGCCTCAGTCGAGCTAGCAAAATGTGCATCAGGCGGTTTGGCTGCATCTTTACTTTCACATACGATCGGTACACCACCAATTCAACATTTTGCTCAAGAAGAAGTAAAAGCTGAAGTATTACCAAAAATTTTATCGGGAGAGAAAATTTCTGCATTGGCAATTACTGAACCGAGTGGTGGTTCAGATGTTGCGGCTTTAAAAACTAAAGCGGTGCGAGATGGTGATGATTATATTGTCAGTGGTGAAAAGACCTTTATTACATCAGGTATTCGTGCAGATTATTATTCTGTTGCGGTGAGAACTGATCCCGATGCGAAGGGGGCTAATGGTATTTCAATGTTGCTGATTGATGCACATAGTGAAGGCATTACAAAATCAAAACTAGATAAAATGGGTTGGTGGGCATCGGATACAGCTCATTTGCATTTTGATAATGTGCGCGTGCCAGCTAAAAATTTACTCGGCGCAGAAAATATGGGCTTTTTCGTCATCATGAACAACTTCAACATGGAGCGTTTTTTTCTTGCTGCCAGTAGCTATGGTTATGCATTGGTTTGTTATGAAGAAGCTTTGGATTGGGCCCAACAGCGTCAGACTTTTGGTAAACGCTTAATTGATCATCAAGTCGTCCGTCACAAGTTGGTGGATATGGCGACACGTTTAACTTCAACTCGCGCATTATTGGAAGATACAGCCTACCGTTTAGGAAAACCCGAATTACAGGGAAATGAACTGATTGCGCAAATTTGTATGCTTAAGAATGTTGCAACACAAACTATGCAATTCTGTGCTGATGCTGCGGTACAGACATTAGGCGGTATGGGCTTTATGCGTGGTACGAAATCAGAACGTATTTATCGTGAAGTAAAAGTCAACATGATTGGTGGTGGGGCAGAGGAAATCATGAAAGATCTTGCCAGTCGCCAACTGGACTATTAATACATATTTTAAAGGCTTTGAATCAAGAGGAAGTTGGTTTAAAGCCTTATCCGCATAACAAGAATGAGTTAAATAATAATTTAGGAAAAAGGCATGGATGGTTTATCACTTAACCCAATTTATTACACATCTGAACATCTAGCTTTTGTAGATAGTGTTAAACGCTTTGTTGAAAAAGAAATTTCACCCTATGTAAATGAATGGGATGAAGCAGGCACTTTTCCGCGAGAACTTTATCAAAAAGCTGCTAGCATTGGTTTACTTGGTTTAGGTTTCGATGCAGAACATGGTGGAATTCCTGAAGCTGATGCATTTCATGTATTGCTTGCTGCAATTGAGATGGCAAAAGCAGCATCGGGTGGGGTTCATATTTCATTGATGATTCATAGCATTGGTACTCCACCGATTCATCACTTTGCACGTCCTGAGATTCGTGATGAAGTTATGCCGAAAATTATTGCAGGTGAAAAAATCTCAGCCCTAGCGATTACTGAACCGAGTGGTGGTTCCGACGTTGCCGCTTTAAAAACAAAAGCGGTTCGTGACGGGGATTATTATATTGTGAGCGGAGAGAAAACCTTTATTACTTCAGGTATTCGAGCTGATTATTATACGGTTGCGGTACGTACAGATCCGAATGGAAAAGGTCCAAAAGGGATCTCGATGCTTTTGATGGATGCGCATAGTGAAGGGATTACAAAATCACCTTTAAAAAAGATGGGATGGTGGGCTTCTGACACAGCTCACCTACATTTTGATGAAGTGAGTGTACCAGTAAGTCATTTGCTCGGTCAGGAAAATGCTGGTTTTAAAGTGATTATGAATAACTTTAATATGGAGCGTTTTTGGCTAGGAGCGATAGCCTATGGTTATGCATTGGTTTGCTATGAAGAAGCTTTGGAATGGGCACAACAACGTAAAACCTTTGGTAAGCGCTTAATTGATCATCAAGTGGTACGTCATAAACTTGTCGATATGGCTACGCAACTCACAGCTACTCGTGCTTTGTTGGAAGATACTGCATATCGTATGGGAAAAAAGGAACTGCAAGGTAGTGAGCTCATTGCACAGATATCAATGCTTAAGAACGTTGCTACTCGTACGATGCAATTCTGTGCTGATGCTGCGGTACAGACCTTGGGTGGTATGGGTTTTATGCGAGGTATGAAGTCCGAACGCATTTATCGTGAAGTGAAGGTGAATATGATTGGTGGTGGTGCCGAAGAAATTATGAAGGATTTGATTAGTAAGCAGTTGCAATATTAATTGGTAAAAAAGGGGGTGATCACTAATTCATCCCCTTTTAAAATTATGTGGATTCAATCCACTCATGATTTAAAATCGCCCAACGCTCATGATCTTTCCATTCTTTACCACCAACGCGTAAATATTGGCGTGAAAACCCTTCTTTAACAAAGCCTGCTCCTGCCACAAGGTGAATGGAGCGAGAATTTTCAAGTTGGATATTCGCTTCTAATCGATGCAAGTTCAGTGTTTGAAAAGCTTCTTGTAAAATAAGTTGAAGCCCATGTCGCATATATCCAAGACCTATATATGGATAAAAGGCTTCATAGCCTATATAAGCAGAATGAAAGTGACCTCGAATGATATTCGATATATTAAAGGTTCCTACAATTGTATGGTTTTCAGTTAAACAGACAAAATAACGATATTCTTGCTGTAGGTATTGTTCAAAATCTGTAGGAGGATATGTCCATGGTTGATGTAGATGAACACTATTTTGGTAGGCTTTTTTGATTTCAGCTAAATCACTGAGTTGAGGCTTACGTAAATAGATCTGACTCATTTCAAAGCCATTTCCCAAACCATTTCAGTCAATTCATCAATTTTCACTTTACCTTCTGGTCGGTACCATGTGACTGTCCAAGAAATAGAACCACCGACTAAACGTCGCCAAATAAACGCATCATGTTTGACTTTGCCTTGAGTACGTAATTTTTCAATCACATCAAGCCAGACTTGCTCATATTCATTACGCATTTTCAAAAGGTATTCTTGTTTTTCTTTAGAAAGCGCAAACCATTCATGTACCAGTACTGCCATTGCCGCACCAGTATCACCAGTAATTGAAATCAATTCAGCTCTAATTAAATCACGCAATTGTTGTTCAGGATCATTTGAACGTTCAGCCGCTTCTTTAAGCCGTGCAAAGTTATAAATAATGGTTTGCTCCATCACAGTAGCTAGAATGTCATCTTTACTTTTGAAGTGATGGAAGAGACTACCTGATTGAATACCAATAAATTCACCAAGTTGGCGAACCGTGGTTTTATCATATCCTTGCTTATAAAACAGATAGGCGGCACCTAAGAGCAAACGTCCACGTGGGCTATCGTCAAAACATACGATTTTTGGTATTTGCTCAATTGAAGTTGCGATCATGCCTGTCCGTCTATCCCGTTTAATCAAAGTGTATTGTAACAAAATTCATTTCATGAATTGTCTTATCTTTTTATAACAAGCATTTGCTTGATTTTGTCTGTTTTTGCTAATACAGCATATCATTCTGCACTTTACAAACCAAGCACTTGCTTGGTAATGTTGTGTTGTTTTTAATAATAATGAGAAAGCTCATGACAAGCGTCAAGCAGGATGACCAAAAGTTAGTAAAAATTGGATGTGCTTCTGGGTTTTGGGGCGATACCAATACAGCTGCTTTTCAGTTGGTGCATTTGAGTGATATTGATTATCTGGTCTTTGATTATCTATCTGAAATTACTATGTCAATCATGGCTAAAGCAATGATGACTGATCCTAATCATGGTTATGCATTGGATTTTGTTAGTCGTGTGATGTCTCCACTGATTAATAAAATTGCTGAAAAGAAAATCAAAGTAATCAGTAATGCAGGTGGGGTAAATCCCTTAGCTTGTCGTGATGCTTTACAAAAAATCATTGATGAAAAGGGCTTAGATTTAAAAGTAGCTGTGGTACTTGGTGATGATGTATTGCCAAAGCACACCGAACTGCAGCAAAAAAATATCAAAGAAATGTTTAATGGTGAGCCTTTGCCTGCACATGTGGCGAGCAGTAATGCCTATTTAGGTGCTGTTGCTATTCGTGACGCTTTGGATTTGGGTGCAGATATTGTGATTACAGGTCGGGTGGTCGATTCGGCGGTTGTGCTTGCACCCTTATTGCATGAATACAAATGGTCACTGGATGATTATGACAAGTTGGCACAGGGCTCATTGGCAGGGCATGTGATTGAATGTGGTGCTCAATGTACAGGTGGGAACTTTACCGATTGGCGTTTAGTACAAGGCTTTGACAACATGGGCTTTCCAATTGTAGAAGTCAGTGCAGATTCCTCTTTTGTTGTGACTAAACCACAAGGTACAGGTGGTTTAGTGTCGACTGCAACGGTCGCAGAGCAAATCGTTTATGAAATAGGTAATCCACAAGCCTATTTACTTCCTGATGTAACAGCTGATTTTAGTCAAGTCTATTTAGAACAAGTGGGTGATGATCGAGTTAAAGTCACAGGTGCAACAGGTCGAGCACCAACTCAACAATATAAAGTGAGTGCCACTTATGCCGATGGTTATCGTGTTTTAGTCAGTTTCTTAATCGCAGGTCGCGAAGCGCCTGAGAAAGCACAAACCATTGCCAATGCCATTATCAATAAATGTGAGCGTGTATTGGCTTTACGTTCTGTTCCTCCATTTACAGAAAAATCGATCGAAATTTTAGGTATTGAAAGCACCTATGGGGCACATGCACGCATTAAAGAAAGCCGTGAAGTCGTGGTCAAAATTGCAGTCAAACATATGTTTAAAGAAGCATGTATGTTCTTCGCTTCGGAAATCGCACAAGCTTCTACAGGTATGGCACCTGCATTAGCGGGCATTGTCGGTGGTCGTCCTAAAGCTTCTGCAGTCGTGAAATTGTTCTCTTTCCTGATTGATAAAGATCAAATCAAGGTTGAAGTTGATTTTGCTGGTCAGCGACATCCTGTTGAGATTCCTACTGGCTCAGCTACACAGAATTTTGTTCCCCATCCAACTGGTGAAGTCGTAACTTATCAAGGCGATGAAATCGAAGTGCCTTTGATTGAGATTGCTCATGCTCGTAGTGGAGATAAAGGTAACCATAGCAATATTGGTGTGATTGCGCGTAAAGCAGAATATTTGCCGTGGATTCGAGCGGCGCTCACTGAAGCAAATGTTTCAGACTATATGCAGCATGTTTTAGATCCAGAAAAGTCAAAGGTCATTCGTTATGAATTACCTGCGATGAATGCACTGAATTTTATTTTGGAAAATGCCTTAGGTGGCGGTGGGATCGCAAGTTTACGCATTGATCCCCAAGGTAAGGCTTTTGCACAGCAATTGTTAGATATGCCAGTCAAAGTACCAGCGAAATTGTTAGAAAAATAAGTAAGGGATGTAAATCAAATGGGTTATCAATCAATTTTCAGAGCAGATGCATTTGACGACAAAGTGATTATCGTCACAGGTGGCGGCTCAGGTATTGGACGCTGTACAGCACACGAGTTGGCATCTTTAGGTGCTCAAGTTGTGATTACAGGTCGAAAAATTGAAAAGTTAGAAAAAACTGCAGCAGAAATTAGCGAAGATGGTGGAAAAGTCCATTTTATCGTTTGTGATAACCGTGATGAAGAACAAGTCAAAAGTATGATTGCTGAAGTCATTGAAAAATTTGGCAAGCTTGATGGTTTAGTGAATAACGCAGGTGGGCAATTTCCTTCGGCTTTGGAAAATATTTCTGCTAATGGCTTTGATGCTGTGGTTCGTACTAACTTGCATTCTACATTCTATTTAATGCGTGAAGCTTATAACCAATGGATGGCTAAACATGGGGGCAGCATCGTCAACATGACCGCAGATATGTGGGGTGGTATGCCAGGTATGGGGCATTCAGGTGCAGCACGCTCAGGAGTAGATAACCTGACTAAAACGGCTTCAGTAGAATGGGGTAAATCGGGTGTGCGCGTCAATGCAGTTGCGCCAGGATGGATTATTTCATCAGGTATGGACAACTATAGTGGTGACTTTGCCAAAGTAATCATTCCAAGTTTGGCAGGTAATGTTCCGCTAAAACGTATGGGTACAGAATCTGAAATTTCTTCAGCAATTTGTTATTTGCTTTCTGATGCAGCGGCTTTTGTTTCAGGGGTAACTTTACGTATTGATGGTGCTGCATCTCAGGGAACACGCATGTATCCATTGGCAGATGCAACCAATAGCCAGTCTTTTAATGGTTTCCATCGTGCTTTTATTCCAGAAATTTTTAAAGACAAAGCTGGAGAATAAAAAGAATGACCATTCTCCAATCTGAAATTGCAGTCGGTAGTGAGCAATATCAACAAAACCGTGAAGCTTTGTTGAATCAAATTGCGGAAGTACGTGCAGTACAGCAAAAGAGTATTGATAAATCTTATGCGGCTAAACCAAAGTTTGATAAGAAAGGTAAAATTTTGCCGCACGAACGTGTGCGCTTACTATTGGATGCGGATTCACCTTTTGTCGAGTTGTGTGGCTTAGTCGGCTACAACATGCATGATGATAAAGAAGGTTCAGAAGCAGGTGGCGGTATTATTGCGGGTTTGGGCTTTGTTAGTGGTGTGCGATGCCTTGTCTCTGCGAGTAATAGTGCGATCAAAGGTGGAACTATGTCACCGATGGGTGTACAGAAAACCTTACGCTTACAGAAAATAGCACTTGAACAAAAGCTACCGATTGTTACTTTAACGGAAAGTGGTGGGGCAAATCTTAATTATGCCGCTGAAGTATTTACCTATGGCGGTATGACCTTTGCCAATCAAGCACGGATGTCTGCGGCAGGGATTCCACAAATTTCGGTGGTACATGGTAATGCCACAGCAGGTGGAGCATATCAGCCTGGTCTGTCTGACTATGTGATCGCGGTGCGCAAACAAACCGAAATGTTACTGGCTGGTCCGCCATTGTTATTGGCTGCGACTGGTGAGGTGGCAACGGCTGAAGAGTTGGGCGGTGCTGAAATGCATACCCAAGTTTCAGGTGTAGCAGAATATTTGGCGGAAAATGATGCAGATGGGATTCGACTTGCTCGTGAGATTTTAGAGCATTTGAATTGGAAGGAACAAACCACTAGTCTAAATCAAAACTACAAAGAACCGCGTTTCGCGCCTGAAGAGTTGCTTGGCATTATTCCCAAAGATCCAAAGCAACCTTTTGATATGAAAGAGGTTGTAGCTCGTATTGTTGATGATTCAGATTTCCTTGAGTTTAAACAGGAATACGATGCTTTAACCGTATGTGGTTGGGCGAAAATGGGTGGCGTACATATTGGCATTATTACCAACAATGGACCTATCACACCACAAGGTGCGGTCAAAGCAGCACAATTTATTCATCTGTGTGAGCAGACCAAACGACCACTTTTATTCCTGCATAACACCACAGGTTTTATGGTGGGAACAGATGCTGAACAGAACGGCATCATTAAGCATGGTTCGAAATTAATTCAAGCAGTTGCGAATGCGACTGTACCGAAAATCTCGATTATTGTGGCTGGCTCCTACGGTGCAGGCAACTATGCGATGTGTGGGCGTAGTCTCTCTCCAAGTTTTATCTTTGCATGGCCAAATTCACATGTTGCGGTAATGGGGGCAGCACAAGCGGGGAAAGTGTTGCGTATCGTCGCAGAAGGTAAACAGAAAGCTTCTGGAATGGAACCGAATCCGCAAATGTTGGATTTCCTAGAGCAAAGCACTGCGATGAAATTAGAACAGCAATCGACTGCTTTGTTTAATACAGCAATGTTGCATGACGATGGCATTATCGATCCAAGAGATACGCGTAAAGTCCTGATCTTCTTGCTACAAACCATTTATGAAGCACAACAACGTGAACTTAATCCAACACGTTTTGGTGTATCGAGATTTTAAAAAATCCCTCCCGACCTCCCTTTAAAAAAGGGAGGAGTTCCCCTCTTTAATAAAGAGGGGTTAGGGGAGATTAAATTTAAGGAAAAAATAATGAAATTTACCGCAGAGCATGAAGCATTACGTCGTACCGCACGTCAGTTTGTAGAAAATGAACTAAATCCATTTATTCCAGAATGGGAAGCAGCGGGACGCTTTCCGATTCATGACGTGTTTAAGAAAATGGCAGATTTAGGTTTGCTGGGTATTTGTAAGCCAGAAGAAAATGGCGGTTTGGGTTTGGATTATTCATATAACCTTGTTGTCGCTGAAGAATTAGGGCGTGCAGCATGTGGTGGTGTGCCATTGGCGATTGGTGTGCAAACCGATATGGCAACACCTGCACTTGCTCGTTTTGGTAGTAAAGAACTGAGAGAAGAGTTTCTGAATCCTGCGATTCGTGGTGAATATGTGGCATCAATTGCAGTTTCAGAAGTGCATGCAGGTTCAGATGTTGCAGCGGTTAAAACCACCGCAAAAAAAGATGGTGATGATTATGTGATTAATGGCAGCAAAATGTGGATTACTAATTCACTGCAAGCAGACTTCTTCTGTTTACTTGCCAATACCTCTGACGACAAACCACACGTCAATAAATCAATGATTATTGTTCCTGCGAAGACTGCAGGCATTAGTTTCTCAGAACCACTGAATAAGCTAGGAATGCGCTCCACCACAACGGCTCAAGTTTATTTCGATAACGTTCGTGTACCACAGCGCAATCTGGTGGGTGCTGAGGGTATGGGCTTCATGATGCAGATGATGCAGTTTCAGGAAGAACGTATGTGGGCATGTGCGAATGCTGTGGGTGGTTTGGAAAATGTGATTCAACAAACCATTGATTATACGAAAGAACGAACGACATTTGGTCAGCCACTCATCAATAATCAATATGTGCATTTCCGTTTTGCTGAATTGATGACTGAAGTTGAAGCGCTAAAAGCACTTACTTATCAAGCTTGTGAACAACACATTGCTGGTGAAAATGTCACCATGATGGCTTCGATGGCAAAGCTCAAAGCAGGGCGCTTAACTCGAGAAGTGGCGGATAGCTGCCTACAATATTGGGGTGGAAATGGCTTTATGTGGGAGAACCCTGCATCACAGTTGTATCGTGATGGACGTTTAGGTTCGATTGGTGGTGGTGCAGATGAAATCATGCTCGGAATTATCTGTAAATTGATGGATATCTTGCCGAAGAAGCAGAAATAAGGCAGGGGAAGATCATGACGCTTTCAACTTCTCTAACTGATTTACAAGTGGATGAAAGTCTCCAACTTGAACAACAGGGCAGTATTTTAACGATGTGGCTTAATCGACCTGAAAGTCGCAATGCCATGAGTCTCAACATGGTCAATGCCATTCAACAGGTCTTTGCTCACATTGCTGACGATGTTTCGATTCGTGCTGTGATTTTACGTGGTAAAGGCGGACATTTCTGTGCAGGCGGTGACATTAAAGATATGGCAGCACTCCGTGTAGAGGCGGCGAATGTGGGTAGCTTACAGCCATATGTTGATTTTAACCGTCGTTTCGGTGCCATGATTGAACAAGTTGATCAAGCGCCACAAACCGTGGTTGCGGTATTAGAAGGTGCGGTATTAGGTGGAGGTTTTGGCTTGGCTTGTGTTTCTGATATCGCGATTAGTCTCGATACGGCACAGTTTGGCTTACCTGAAACAGGCTTAGGTGTTTTGCCAGCGCAAATTGCACCTTTCGTAGTTAAACGCATTGGATTAACACAAGCGCGTCGTTTGGCATTGTTAGGTTCTCGTTTCAATGGTGAGACTGCTCAGAAGTTAGGTGTAGTACATGATGTAGTATATGATGAAAATGAGCTCGAGCAGCTACTGAGCGATACAGTTCAACAAATCAAACGTGCTGCACCATTGGCCTCTCGCAATACTAAAGCATTACTACATCGTACTTTGAATGAACCTTTAGATTCTCTACTTGATGATGCTGCACAGCAATTTGCGCAAGCTGTCGGTGGAGTAGAAGGTCAAGAAGGTACGATGGCATTTATTCAAAAACGTTTACCAACTTGGACTGAGCAATGATGAAATTTTCAAAAGTTTTAGTCGCAAATCGTGGTGAAATCGCAGTTCGAGTGATGCAAACAGCGAAAGCGATGGGCTATCAGACAGTTGCTGTATATTCAGATGCAGATGCCAATGCTCGCCATGTTCAAGTGGCTGATGAAGCTGTATACATTGGTGCATCTAAAGTCTCTGAGTCTTATTTGTCGATCACCAATATTATCGAAGCCTGCAAAAAGACTGGTGCCGATGCTGTTCATCCTGGATATGGATTTTTATCTGAAAATACTGATTTCGCCCAAGCTTGTAGTGATCATGGCATCACTTTTATTGGTCCAAATGCCGCGGCGATTCATTTGATGGGTAGTAAGCGTTTGTCAAAAATTGCCATGATTGAGGCGGGTGTACCTTGTGTACCGGGTTATGAAGGTGATCGACAAGATATCGAATATTTAGCAGAACAAGCAGAAAAAATTGGTTTCCCCTTGATGGTGAAAGCATCTGCTGGGGGTGGTGGGCGTGGTATGCGCTTGGTTCACCAGTCTGCTGATTTACTCGAGGCTTTAAAAACAGCGCGTTCAGAAGCCGAAAATGCATTTGGTTCAGGTGAGCTGATTATTGAAAAAGCAGTGATTGCACCTCGTCATGTGGAAATTCAAGTATTTGGTGATACGCATGGCAATTACGTTTATTTATTTGAACGAGACTGTTCAATTCAGCGCCGTCATCAGAAAGTAGTCGAAGAAGCACCTTGTCCCGTGATGACACCTGAATTACGTCAGCAAATGGGCGAGGCTGCAGTTGCTGCCGCCAAAGCTTGCGACTATATCGGTGCAGGTACAGTTGAATTCTTACTGGATCAATCAGGCGAGTTTTATTTCCTTGAAATGAACACCCGTTTACAGGTTGAGCATCCAGTAACAGAAATGATCACGGGCCTCGATTTAGTTGAATGGCAACTCCGTGTCGCAAATGGTGAAACTTTACCTCTACAGCAGCATGAACTCACTTTAAATGGACATGCAATTGAAGTGCGTTTATATGCAGAAGATCCACGACAGGATTTTTTGCCTCAAACTGGAAAGGTACTCAATTGGAAACCTGCAGGCTCTGATGGAATGTTATCAAATGTTCGGATTGATCATGGTATGTTAGAACAGGGTGAAATTAGTCCGTTTTATGATCCAATGGTGGCGAAGATAATTGCTTATGGTAAAACTCGTCAGGATGCGATTCGTCTGTTAGCGCGCGCAGTAAATGATTGTGTGCTATTGGGTGTGAACAGTAATAAACAGTTTTTGGTGAATTTATTACGTCATCCGATTGTCGTGGCAGGTGATACTAATACCGCATTTATTCAACAACATTTTCAAGATGATGTCAGCCTACATCAACAAGGGCCAAGTTTGGAAAATCTTGCGGTTGCTGCAGCATTGTTCACTCAACTGAACCAAGCGAAAGTTTCATGGCAAACAGGTATTTCTGTGCCTTTCCCATTAAAACTAAAATGTGCTGATCAACAGCTATTACTTCATGTCCAAACAGATCATGATCAACTGATCGCTATGCTATGTGATCAGCAAGTCAAGATTAAGATTCTAGCGATTCAAGATACACAGATCATTTATGATGTAGATGGTATACGCCGTAAATTGAATTATGTACTTGACCAAAATCAACTTTATTTAGATACGGCGAATGGCAATCTCATAATTGAGAATAGCACTTACGCAGAACCTGAAGCGGTTGAAGTTATTGGTGATGGGAAGATTCGAGCACCAATGGATGGTGCGATTGTAAATCTACTGGTCAATGCTGGAGATACCGTTACCAAAGGGCAAACTTTGTTGATCTTGGAAGCGATGAAAATCCAGCAACAGATTAAATCTGATGTGGATGGTGTTGTTGATGAACTCATTGGTCAAGTCGGTCAACAAGTGAAAAAACGACAATTGTTATTAAATGTCACAGTTGCATAAAACGTATGAATTAAAAAGCTAGGCTAGACCTAGCTTTTTAATAATTTCTCTACAGCATTCAGTGAACTTCTCGAATTTCCCTTTAATTCTTGTGTTGCAAACTCTGCTAAAGCTTGTTCATGTGCCAATAAATATTGTAGAAAGGTTTGAGTCTGAGCATCAGCGTGTTGATTCATTCTCTCAAACGTTTTCATAAACGGTTCAGTGCCTTGTTTAAGTAAATGCATCGCAACTTTCCAAGGAAGTTTTGCCATCGCAATCCCAGATGCTTTGGCTTGTAATTTAATATGTGGTCGAATCTTTGCGGTATGACCATTTTGAATCAAAAACTGCTGTAACTTATGCAAAGTTTGAGTTTCTAATTGAGCCAAGACATTCCATTTATATTGTTGCTCAGTCGAGCGGGTATGCTTTGCTGCATTCAGAAAAACCAATTCACCTAAGATTTCAGATTCTAGTGCGGTATTTAAGTCATGTTGCAGTTTTGGGTAATTCATTCCATTGATTTCCAAAAAAGAAGCTTTTCGTGAGTTTTACTTTTACCTCAGTATAGGTGAAAAAATGAGATGCTGAAATAGTCGCCATCTGTATATCAGATGGCATCAAAATCAAGGAAACAGATTCGATCGCAAGCTTTCAAGACGTTGTTGATACTGCTTTTGCCACTCAGTTTCGGAAAGCTGAGACTTGAGCGGTTGCATTTCTTGTTGCAGTTGTTTGAGTGCCTGTTGATATTGATCCACTTTTTGCTGCTGCTGTTGTTCACGTTGTTGCTTAAATTGCAGGTCTAATTGCTCTTGTTGTGTGAGATAGCGTTGTTGTAATTCTCGTTTTAGACGTTGAGTTTCAGCAGTCGGTTGTTTTTCATCAAGTAGCTGAACAGCTTGTTCATAACGAGCAAAATTATCCTCTTGCTCCATTAATCGAGGATATTCTTGTTGAAGCGTTTCTAATGCAGCTAATCGTTGTTCAGGGTTCAATTGCGTACTCTGTTTAAGTTTCGCATAAGCAAAACGATAATCTGCATATTCACGTTCTTGTCCAAAACCTAAAGCCGCTTCGTCTTTGCCTAGCATCTGTTCTCTAAGTTTCCAAATTGCATCAAAGCGTTCTTTGGGGGATAGCGCCGTTGATAATACTGTACTTTGCATTTGCTGTTCATATTGCGGCATACGCTTCAATAAATTTTGCACAGTTTGAGCGAATTTTTGATCAGGATAGGCATTAAGTGCTTTTGTTAATGCAGCATTGCAGTCATCTAAATGGCAACTGGCTCGGTATTGATTTAAAAACTGGTTAATATTGCCTGGATTTTTTGTAAAGCCTGTAACTGTGTCTGTAATGATTGTTGCAATATCTCATCCTTACTTCTGTTTTGTATATCATTTGAATTAGACACAGTGTGATTGGAGGACTGTTCATTTTTGGTTTGTTGCGTAGCAGCGGAAGAGGTGGTGCTCTTCCAAACTGCAAACGCAATTAAGACCAATAGAACAATAAGGCATGTGATCCATAGTCTTTTATTCATAATACTTCCTACTTAGGGACCGTAGTTAAAATGTCCCATCACAGGGAAGTGATCTGATAAATCCCAAGTCATATAAAGCGGATCTGCGGTAGAACGTAAAATACGAACGTCATTGCGAGATTGAATAGGCTGACGATGTGTATTTGAAGAAACGACATAATCTAAATATTCAACCGTTGTTCCACCCGAACCAGCTGCGCCAGCTAGTTTGTTGACACGTGGGTCAAAAGTTGAAGCAGTGTAACCAGTACTGATTGGTGCAGTTGCATTAAGATTGGTCAGCATATCTTGATAATCTTGCGGCCATAAGAATTTATTTACATTAAAGTCACCACCCATTAATACCGCATCGAAGCTAGGAATATTTTGCTGATTAACTAATTGACGGATTTGTTTAAATTGGACTTGTCGTAATGCACGTGCTTCATCTGTATCGAAGGAAGCCGTGTGGGTGGATGTTACGTGATAAGCTTTTCCATTTTTGATGATCTCAGCATAAATTACACCTTTGTCAGCAAAACAATCTGTTCCTGTACAATCTGGATAAATCATTTCAGCTGTTTTTACGATTGGATATCGACTTAAAACAAGGACACCACTGTCATATAAGTTATAGCCTGAACCAACTGGAACATGGGTTTGATATGGATATTGTTGGGCTAGTTGATTCAGCATACTAGTCCGTGATGATGAAAATGCTTCTTGAAGCAAAATGACATCATATCCATTTAAATGATTTGGTAACTCTGCTAGGCGTTCGCTAATTTTGCTTGCAACCATAGGCAATGCATAAATATTGTATGACAGTACTTTTAATTCATCTGCGCTATTGGATACAGGTTCTTGCACTGTGTTTTGGTGAATTGTGTAGTGGAAATCATCATACCCACCCGTATATTCAGCTTTGACCGCAGCCTGAGCAGATAAGCCTGCATAAGTTGTATTAATTCGATGAATTGCACGATCAGAATACCATGGCGATGTCGTGGTTGCTGTTTGGATACCATTCTTAATCGTACTACCTGTCCAAGTTCCTGTCATGGTTTGTTTGAGCGTTACTTGTGAATTTCCACTCGTTACAACAGTGTCAAAATTATAGGTTTTACCTGATTTTATGCCTGAGTATCGATTCATTCGCAGCACGCGTTTAGTCTCATAGGGTGCGATTTGAGTCGCTTCCTGAGCCCACTCATTTCCAGCTTGTAAAATATGCGTTCCAGTTTGAGTGATTTGTACAGATACCGTTTGAGGTGTTGTATTCGTGACAAATACATAAGAATCAGCATATGCATTTTGTGCAGATACGCCACCTGCTAAAAGCATAACCCCAGCGGCAAATTTAAAGCTGTCCAGCTTCATCGTTCTTCTCCGTTAAATTTAATTATTTGTGAACAAACTCCTTTTCATAATCATTTAAATTTTCGTTTTTGAATATTTTGGGTTATGATTTGTTCGAAAA
>Ga0247720_100416_pt1 | contig 15789 bp, 15 predicted proteins | sample MSEWel2015_12_15_FD_189078 | JGI IMG/M metagenome (GOLD analysis project Ga0247720, IMG submission 189078) | Subsurface sediment microbial communities from gas well in West Virginia, United States - MSEEL Well Study Marcellus 3H_2015_12_15 | ecosystem: Environmental > Terrestrial > Deep...
TTTCATAAGCAATCTCAAGAGTTAATTTACCCAAACTTTTATAAAGTTCTTCAAGACTAGGATCTTTTATATTTTCAAGATGAAGTTTTACAGTGTTTACATCCCCTCTTGCTATAGGACCTGTCAAAGCATCAGTTGTGCTTTTTTCTTTTATATTTTTTAAAGTTCCCTCCATTAAAGGGATTAAGGCCTCAGGATAATCTTCAAAAGGAAAGCCTGATTCTTTTAAAAGAAGCAAACTAAATTTTGAAAGAGCTACAAGGTAATTTGAGGCTACAACACAAGCGGCATGATAAAGGGGTCTTACTATATTGTTTAAAACTATGTATTTACCTGATATTTTATTTACAATTTCTTTTCCAATTTCAACTGCTTTTTCATCTCCTTCTAAAGTGAAATAGGATTCTGGAAGAAGTTCTAAAGCTGCTGATACAGAGGGGCACGTTTGTATAGGATGCATTACCATGATAAAATTATTTTCATCTTTAAGAGGATTTAAAACTTCTAAATTTAAAGCTCCACTTAAGTGAGCAAAAATTTTTTCTTTAAGTATTTCTTTGTGTTGACTTAAATTGTTTACTACTTCTGGTATGCTACTGTCATTTGTACTTATTATGATTACATCAGCATTTGTAATAATCTCTTCATAATTATAAAAGGCTTTAGATTGTGTAAATTCAGCCGATTTTTTGGCTGATTCTAAATTTCTACTTAAAAAACCTGAGATATTAATACCCTTTTGGGATAACAAAAAAGCGAGGCTTGTTCCTACAACACCAGCCCCGATAAATCCAATTTTCAATAGTTTTCCCTCCTTTTAATTAAGACAAAAAACCTTCCACGGATGGGAAGGTAAATCTTCTTTATTTCCCGTCCCGGTCTTGTGATCCTGGCGGGGCCGAAATGAGCCCTATTGAATTTTTATTAAGTGTGTGGTTCTATAAAGATACCACCACTTTTGGAATAATAGCACAATGGGATTTTGTAGTCAATAAAGACAATTACTATTCTAGCTTCCTTGCAAAAATGAGATACCCTGTGTGTCCTACCATTAAATCTTCTGGCCTTAACCTTTGAGGGTTTAATTTATATTTTCTAAGTATAATTTCACTGACTTCTGAAATATAAAAGCCAGCTTTTTCAAGTGCAGCCAAACTTTCAGATACTTGATTTGTAGTGGGAACTAATATTCCTAGGTGTCCTGCAGGTTTTAGCGCTTTCCTTACTTCTTCTAAAACTTCCCACGGTTTTCTAACATCTAAGAAAAATGCGTCCAAGTCTCTTTCTTTGATTCCCTCATTTATAGATTTATTGTACATTATGACATTATCAAATTCCGAAAACTCCCTGAGATTTTTTTGCGCCAGTTTATAAAATTCTTCTCTTTGCTCATATGTATATACTCTTCCATAAGGCCCTAAAATACGAGAGAGGTATACAGTAAAAGCACCAGAACCAGTTCCAGCTTCACCTACTCTTTTGCCTGGAAAAATGTCAAGGCGCATCGCAATGTAATTTGCTTCTTTTGGATAGATAATTTGTGTTTGACGCTTTAAATAGTGCATTATATAATCAAATGTATCGCAGTTAAGTACATAATATTTTACTCCTTGTACTTCAAAGCTATTTCCAGGTTTTATTTGAGACAAGAATTCTGTGTCAATTTGACCTTTTGGAAGCCCAATTTTAGAGGGAGAAGATAGATCCACTACTTTTTTAAAATTGTCTGGTCCTATTATTACGCGTTTTGTAGTTATTGGTGATGTCATGGTTGTTCCCCCTTTCTTTTAAAAAGGGTTTTTATGCCTATATATTATAACACATTGTTTTATAAAGTTACAGATTTAAAGGATATTTTCAAGAATAGGTTTTTCGTTTTGAGGTATATGCCTAATTAACATTTTAATAGCTTTAAGCTGTGCACTGCTTAGGTCTTTATTTTTCGTATCCACATAACTTTTTAGTTTTTCCATGTTTATTTCTATTTCATCAATTTCTCTATGCTCTATTATCATTGCCCATTTTTTATTTATATTTTTCCATTCTTTTTCTACTGTTTTTATGTTTTTTTGTGCTTCTTCCCAATGCTCTTTTTCTATGTTTTGCTGCACTTTTGTTAACATTTTATTTAAATTTTCAGAGGTTTTATCAAGGTATTTAAAAGATATAATATCTAAAAGCACTATAAAAATAACGACAGATATCATCAAAGGAACTACATATCGCACATTTAATCTTCCTTTCTGTAAACAGTTAAAACTTTATTGGTGTCTAAAGAGGCAAAGAGTACTTCTTTGACATTTTGTATTTTCCACATTTTCAGCTGTTCATTTAGCCATTCCATATCAATACCTGCTTTCTGCATATTCTGATGCATAATTCTTCCGTCTATTATTATAGGAAGTGGTAATCCCTCGTATTGGGGAGTTAAATTTAGGTCTTGAGGAGTTACAGGCCTTTTGTCGCTCTTTGGTATAACGCTTAAACTGCCATTTGTTTCAAGTATTGCATATTCCACATCGGCTATATTAGGGTAACCTTTTACTCTTAATTCTTCCAAAAGGTCATTTATATTGTAACGTTCTTTTTGAAGTTGAGACGTTAGGATTTTACCTTTTTCAATTAAAATAGTAGGTGTACCGCAAATTATAGCTCTTGCTCTTAAGCTTTTCATTGACAAGTAGGATAAAAAAAGTTGCGAAACTAAAAGGGTTAAAATAGGTATAATACCAGATAAAAGAGGAATTCCTTTATTTTGCATAGGAATTGCAACTAAGTCTGCTATCATGATTGCCACTACTAACTCATAGGGCTGAAGTTGACCTATTTGCTGTTTTCCTGAAATTCTCATAAATATTACTATAAGAGCGTATAAAATTAGGGTACGGAAAAATAATATTAGCATAATGTCACCCTTTCTAAGTCTTCATATATAGTATTGTTGATGGGTTTTGAAAATATTCATTTACATTTATTCCAATCTTTTACCATAAAGTTTGTTAAAAAACTTTTTATAATGTAAAATTTTCAGTGGTAACGTTTTATAACAATTTATGATATAGTATGTAAATTTACAAACTGTTATAATATAGATGAGGGATAAATAAAAAATAGGGGTTGAAGAATATGTATAAACTTTTTGTCACAGATGCTGATGGGAGCTTATTAAATAGTAATTCTGAAATCTCTGATAAAAATAAAGAAGCAATAAAAGAGGTGATTTCAAGGGGAGTCATTTTTACTATTGCTACTGGACGTATGTTTTCTTCTATACTACCTTATGCTCTTGAGCTTAATATTAATGCTCCAGTGATTTCTTATAATGGTGCTTTAATAAAAGATATTTATACTAAAAAGGTGTACTATTACAATCCTATACAGACAGAAGATGCGATATTTGCGATAAGATTGTTAAAAGAAATTGGATATCATATAAACCTCTATATCGATGATGAGCTATACGTGGAAGAAATAACTGATAGAGTAGAGTGGTACCTTTCTTTTAACAATGTTACTGTAAATGCGGTGGGGAATTTAGAGGAATTTCTTAAAAGGACGGGAGGCGTGACGGCTAAAATCTATGCGATAAATGATATGAAAAATCCTATTTCTATTGATGCAGAAATTTACGACGAAATTTCAAAAAGATTAACCATTTCTACTTCTGGAGGAGGACATTTAGAGATTAATGCAAAAGGAGTAAGCAAGGGCAATGCTTTAAAAACTCTTGCCAATATGTACAGTATAAAAAGAGAGCAGGTAGTGGCGATTGGAGACAATCTAAATGACCTGTCAATGATAGAATATGCAGGATTGGGAGTAGCTATGGGGAACGCTCCTGACATTGTAAAGATAAAAGCGGATTATACAACTTTATCAAATGATGAAGATGGAGTTGCTCATGCAATAGATAAATTTTTCTTAAATAAAAAGACAGTAGCAGTATAGTAACCAGTTTAAACGAAAAGGAATAAAATATATTACCGCGAGGCGGTAATATATTTTTTTATTTTAGGTGATGACCATGGAAGGTATGATTATAAAATTTATCAGTTTGGTTATTATATTTGTTGGGATTTTATATATGTTATTCTCTTTTTTGCCTCTATTTTGCGAAAAAGTACAAAAAATTGAGTTAAAGGAGGAATCAGTCAAAAAAATACATGAAAATGAGTGAAAAAATCTATTGACAAAATTCCTATAAAAAAGTAAAATAACATAAAGCGAAAACGATTAATCCTGGGAGTGATTAAGATGAGTGCAACAATAAAAGATGTGGCGAGAGAAGCAAAAGTATCAATTGCTACGGTTTCGAGAGTGTTAAATAACAGTGCTGTCGTTACGGACGAGACAAGGCAAAAAGTATTAGAAGCTATAAAAAAGACTGGATACAAACCAAATGCATTGGCTCGTAGTTTAAAGATCCAAAAGACTCATACTATAGGGCTTATAATTCCAGATATTTCTAGCACTTTCTATCCCGAAGTAGTCAGAGGGATAGAGGATATTGCTGCCATGTATAATTATAACATATTTTTGTGTAACACTGACCAAAAAGAGGAAAAGGAAATCAAATATATAGAAATATTGGGAGAAAAGCAGGTAGACGGGATTATATTTATGGGGGATATTGTAAGGGACAGTGTCATACAAACATTTAACGAATTTGGTGTACCGGTAGTACTGGCAGGTACTCAAGACAAAGATAAAAGATTTCCTAGTGTTATGATTGACAATGAAAAAGCTGCATACGATGCAGTCAAATACTTGATTTCTTTAGGACACAAAAAAATAGCTATGATTTCAGGGCCTATGAATGACCCGATAGGAGGTCTTCAAAGGATTGAGGGTTACAAAAAAGCTCTCCAAGAACATGGCATAAAATATGACCCTGATTTAGTAGTAGAAGGAGAATTTAAAACTCGCAAAGCGTATTTAGCTATGTTAAAGCTTTTGGAATACAAAGTAGATGCAGTATTTGCTGCATCAGATGATATGGCTGCTGCTGCTATAAACGCGATATTTGACTCAAATCTCAAAGTACCAGAAGATATCCATGTAGTGGGTTTTGACAATACTTATATTTCTACTATTTTTAAGCCGACAATTACTACAATGCAACAGCCTGCTTATGATATAGGAGCTGTTAGCATGAGACTTTTAACAAAACTTTTAGCAAAAGAACCGATTGAAGAAATGCACGTTATTTTGCCTCATCAGTTGATTGTAAGAGAATCTACTGGTTTTGGAGAAGAAAAAAATAGCCGTTAAGGCTATTTTTTTTGTAAATTATTATGTTATACTGGTGTTAGGAGGGAGGTTATATGGAAAGATTGTTGATTATAGACGATGAAGAGATGTTTGTAAAAGGTTTAAAACTTTCTTTAGAAGAAGAAGGCTTTGAAGTTGATACTGCTTACGACGGAGAAGAAGGTCTTGACAAGGTTCGTTTGGGAAATTATGACCTAGTAATTTTAGATATTATGCTTCCTAAGTTAGATGGTTTTTCTGTGTGTAGAGAGATAAGAACTTTTTCAAATATACCAATAATTATGCTTACTGCAAGGGGAGAGGATGTTGACAGGATTGTGGGAATAGAAATAGGAGCCGATGATTATTTGGCGAAGCCTTTTAACACGAGAGAACTTATTGCGAGGATAAGAGCGCTTTTAAGAAGAGCTACAAATCCTTATACTAAGAAAAAAGACGAAATAAAAAGGGGAGAACTTTATATAAGTATTCCCGAAAGGGCAGTTTACAAAAGAGGAAAGAGAATTGAGCTTACCAATAAAGAATTTGAAATTTTAGTGTTGTTAGCATCTAATCCAGGAAAGGTTTATACAAAAGATAAATTGCTAGACTTGGTATGGGGATTTGATTTTTACGGTGATACAAATACTGTTACAGTGCATGTGAGAAAACTTAGAGAGAAAATTGAAGATGACCCTGCAAATCCTCAATATATTTTCACCAAATGGGGTGCAGGATACTATATGAAGTAAAGGTGATAAAATGAGTTTAAGGTGGAAAATTTTCTCTTTATATTTGACAATTTTAATAATTTCATTGGCATTAACAGGTCTTTATCTTTACCGTTACATTGAAGGGAGTTATTTAGACAATGTCAGAGTCAATAATTTAATGCAAGCCAATATGGTATCTAATTTTGTATCAAGATTTGTAGGTACCGCTTCTTCTCATTTGATTGAGCCAACGATAATGGAGTATGCAAAACAAATAAATTCAAGAATACTTTTTACTAATATAAATGGAAAAGTATTGGTGGATTCTGCTTCCTCTAAAGAATTTGAAGGAAAAGTAATAAAGGATTACAACGATATAAAAGAGGCTTTAAATGGCAAGGGTTCTACAAGTATTCATGATATAAATGGTGTAGGTTGGGCGATGTATACTGCAGTCCCTGTTATAGCCAAAAACAATGTAGTAGGGGCAATACTTATATCTTCTTCTATAGATAACATAATAGACCTTTTGAAATCTATAAAATATCGCATGATATATACTTTTACAGGTATTGGATTTTTAGTAAGCTTTTTAAGCCTTTTGGTGGCTTCTTATATTACCAATCCTTTAAAACGATTAACAGAAGCAGCAAATATTTTATCTCAAGGTAAATTGGACTATAAAGTCGAGATAAAAAGCAATGATGAAATTGGGAAATTGGCTAATGCTTTTAATAAGATGAGTTTTAGTTTAATGAAAATAGATGAAGAACGGAAAAGATTTGTTTCGGATGCTTCTCATGAACTAAAAACTCCTCTGGCATCTGTAAAAGCGTTGATAGAATCTTTAATAAATAGCAAAAACCAGGACATAACATTTTATAAAGAAATATTAAAGGATGTAAACGGCGAGCTGGATAGGATGACAAGATTGGTAAATGATTTGTTGGAATTGGCGAGAATGGATAAAATTAAAGCAGTAAAAGTTAGAAAAAGTGAGATAAGCGAAATTATATTAGATGTAATAGAAAGTCTATTTCCTCTTGCAAAGACAAAAGATATAAATCTTAAATTTGAAGGTAAAAATAATGTTTTTGCAGAAGTTGATCCAGACAGGTTTTATAGGATGGTCTATAATATTGTAGAAAATGGAATAAAATATACTAATGAAGGTGGGAATGTGATGGTAAGCCTAGAAGAAGATGAAAACAATATTTACCTTACTGTAGCAGATAATGGCATAGGTATAAGTGAAGAAAATCTTCCAAAGATATTCGAACGATTTACAAGAGTAGATACTGCAAGGTCTAAAAAAAGTGGAGGCTTTGGCTTAGGGCTTGCTATTGCTAAAGAGATAATAGATATTCATGAAGGCAAAGTCACAGTGGTAAGTAAAGTTGGAGAAGGAACCGTATTTAAAATTTCCCTTCCTAAAAAGAAAAGGGGTTAAACTTTTTAATTATTTTTTTATGTTTATTTAATGTTTGTGTAACAAAAGTATAATAAGATTAAACCAAAGGGAGGGAATAAAAATGAAAAGAATTGCTTTAGTATTGATAGTCATGTTTGTTTTGACGCTGGCGGGGTGCTTTGCGAAAGTTAATAACAGCGAAAAAAATAGTCCTATAAATCCCAAGCCTATAGTGCAAGACGTGTCGAAAGAGATTTCTCTTTATTTTTTAAATGATAAAATGAATGGCCTTATTTTAGAAAGAAGACTTATTTCTAAAGATGCTGATGTTTTAAAACAAGTTGTAGCTGAAATGATTAAAGGGCCAACGGATGAATACGCAAAACCGGTATTCCCTAATGGGACAAAGCTAATTTCTATAGAATTGCAGGAGGGAATTGCTTTTGTAAACTTTTCTAAGGAATTTTTACAGGACAGTGAAGATGAAGGGATAGACAAATTAAGAGTTGCTGCATTGGTAAATGCTTTGACTGATATACCCGGAGTCGAAAGCGTTCAAATACTAGTGGAAGGAAATAAAATTGATGCAGTAGGAAAATACAAAATAGGTTTAGATCCTTTAAAAAGAATGATATTGGTAGGGGATGTATACAATAACCCAGATAGGATAAAGAAACTACAAGAAAGAGCAGATTTAGGGAAAGAAACGTGGCGTTTTGACCCTATCCAACTTCTTAGGCAAGAAGGCGGAATAATAGGAATTGGAAGTGAAGATGAATTGACATTAAAAAATGAAAACAATGGTGTAGCTTATGTAGAGGCGATACACAACAATAAAATGTACAGTATAACATTAATTCAGCCTCTTGGTAAAGGGGACAACTATATTTGGGTTATTGACAATGTGAAGGCCAAATTTACTGAAATACCTGAAACGAATCCTGCTGAAGGAGAGACCTTTATATACGGTATAGTGAAGGCTATCGATTATGAAAACAGGATTATAACAATTGAAAGGGAATACCAGGATTCTCAGGATATGAAAAATCAAGTAGGGCCAGATATAAAAGTATTGCCTGATGCTATTATACATTTTCAGGCAAAAGTCGGCTATGACAGCCAAGGTGGATTTAAGTATGCAGAAAAAGATATTAACTTTGCAGAAATAAAAATAGGAGATGAGCTAGGTATAATATTAACCAAGGATAAAGAGGCGAGAGCTATAATAGTTTCAGATAGAAGCAATATATCTTATGAACCAAATATCAAAGTAGTTTCTCCAGTTAAAAATGATGTAGTGACAAGTCCTTTCAAAGTAATAGGTAAAGCGAGAGTATTTGAGGGAAATGTAAATATAAGGCTTGTTGACAGCAATGGCAATATTTTAAGTGAGACTGTTGTACAAGCTACGGCTGGTGCTCCTTCTTGGGGAGATTTTGAAGCTATAATCTCTTACAAAGCTTTAAAAGAGCCTCAAAACGGCATTCTTCAGGTTTTCTCTCTAAGCCCTAAAGATGGTTCTGTACAAAACCTCGTTTCTGTTCCATTAAAACTTAAGTAAATTCAGCATCTCAAGGTAAGTTGGATGCTTTTAGCGATTACTTCGGCTATCTCAAATACAAACCCTAATCTTACTGAGCTTAAAAGAAATGAGTCGTAGACATCGACAATGCCTACTATTGATACATCTCCTACAGAAGGAAGTATTTTCCCCACGCCTTTTCCAGGGTATAGTGGGGCTTTTTTTATTGAAATTTTTCCTATACTTTCTTTTCCTCCCAAGGAAGCATCTATAGCTATAATTTTACTGTTAGGATGCTTCTTTTTTATGTATTTTATGTTTTCTTCTAAGTTCATAGCGTGGATTGGAGACTTTAAAGTGCCATAAACATGATAAGTTGGTGGAAGTGATTTTATCAGTAGATTTCCTACGATAGGTCCTAAAGAATCACTTATAAATCTGTCTGTGCCAATACACAAAAAAATCGAATTAGGACTTAAACATGTACTTAAAAAATTTGATATGAAATAAATTGCATTTGAGTCGTCATATTTAAGCCTTAATTCTTCCATCTATAAGTAGCCTCCTTTACAAATAAATTGAATTAAAATTTTTATAACAAGAAATAATAAAAATGCGTAATATTATGTGAAAGGAATGACTAATGTTGAAGAGGCTAAAATTTTATTTAGTTGTGGTTATTATAATCGCTCTTTTCACTACTATGTTTATGTTTAAGACAAATTTTGAAGAACCTATTTATTTTTCTCAACAAAGTTTGTGGGAAAAAAATAAAGAACAACTTACAAAAGAAGAGAATAATAGTTGCAAAGAAGAACAACCTATTGATTCAAAAAAAGACAAAGAAAAAAAAGAAATGGCAAGGCTCGAAAACCAACAAAAAGAGGAAGAAGCCTATGATTTAGAAAATAACAAAAAAACGCAAAAGGAAAATAGTAATGATGATAGAGTGATAGTTACTTTAGAAAAGATTTTACAAGTACGAAATGAGATGGATCCTTCACAAAAAGCTAGAGTAATAAATATTCTCCTTAAATTAGGAAAAGATGATATGAGCGAAATTATGAAAATAGCTCAAAAAGGCTTAACGCAAGAGGATAGTGATAAAATAATGGAAATATTAAAAAATAAGCTTTCCTCGGAAGAGATCAGCTACCTTGTAGAAATAGCAAATGAATATTTTGCAAAAAAATAAACCCTTTCTTGAATTTAGAAAGGGTTTATAAATTTGACAAAATTTATTTATTTATAAGATTTTTAAACTGATAATTTACTTCTTTGCCATTTACCATTATAGAAATAAAACCAAAGTCATTGTATATATCATTTGTGTTTCCTTCTACGTCTGTTCCATAAGTGGTGATGTATCTTATTTCATCATTTAAAGTAGTGTAAAATTTGCTTTTGCCGTTGTATATAATCCACACATTTTTACCTGTATTTTTTTTGAACTCTTTTAGAGTTTCTTCAAATAAAGTAGCTTCTTTAACGTCTTTGAAGCCATCGCTTCCCCATACTGGTTTGGGAAGTATGATAAAAAGGTTATCTCCTTTTACGTTGTTAAGCTGTTCTTTAAACCAACTCCATTGATTTTTATCCGGGTTTAAAAGGCTTCCACTGCGATTGTTAAGCACAATAAATGTAGAATTGTTATAATTATACATTGTGTATTTATCACCGGTTGTGATATATTTGACTTTTAGGTTTTTTAACACTTTTTCATTTACATCTCCTAAGAATATAGCCAATGGGTATTCCGCGTTTGCAATATCTGCTGCTTTTAAAGATATATGCAACTTCAAAAGGGTGTTATATTTAGTGTCACCAAACACCATGAATTTAAACGAATCATAAGTGTTTTTTACAATTACTTCTTTGTTATATGGGTCTATTTGCGTAAATTCTGTAACATGAGGAAGCAATGAGGTGTCAAATTCTGAACCTTGCCCTACTTTAACAGGCAAAATAGCTTTTTCTCCCAGCACATTTGCGACAAGTGCACCGGTTACATCTAAATTAGATGAGACAAACACTCCACTTTTATCTATATTTCCAACGTTGTTATAAACCTCCCAAGTAATATCTTGCGGCTCTATTAAGGCCCTATAGCCTTTTATGTTCTTTGCAGTAACTGTTATGGGTATGCTTTTGTTTTTATCAATGACTATATTAGCTGGATTAAAACGTATGTCTACAGGTTTGTCAAGTGAAGTTATCTTGATAGTCCCAATAGCATTTCCTACTCTTGCAGTTATAACACCTTCTCCTACGCTTGTTGGCATAAAAGTATTACCAATAAATATTCCTGTGATTCCATTTACTGAAAACAAAACTTCTTCTGGATTAATTGTGACAGGGTTGTAATTTTCATCGTATCCTTTTACGGTAATTGTCCTATGAAGTCCTTTAAAAACGTTAGTATCTGATGCTTCTAATTTTAAGGCATATAGATTACCTTGAGGTGCTGTATTAAATATTCCTATTCCGTTTGCTACTTTTCGTTCATAGCCTTCAGGAGGATGGTTCGCAAGCTTAGCTTCAGTATCTCCCAATGGCCTTACAGCCATCTGCGTGGACCCGCCGCCATCTAAATTCAAAGCATCATATGCACCTAAAGATATCATTAAATTTGCCATTTCTTGCTGTGTCATTCCACGGGTTGAAGAGCCGTCAACAGTTGCAATAATCAAATATTTTTTGTCTTGAGTATAACCTATTGCCGATCTTGCCGTATAGCCTTTTATTTCATGGGTAAAAGGTGCAATTTTTCCGTCTTTTACAAGAATTGTACCGCCACTTACAGCCATTTTAAGATTTTCAAAAGGCGGATTTGTCATTATATCTTTTTGTATTACATCTCCTGGCTTTAAAGTGAGCAAATTTTGTCCTACATAGCCTGCACCAGCTAACACATATCCGTCCTGCGGTATTTCGACAGGAGGCTGTCCTTGCCTTACTTCTAATACCCTGTCGTTACCATCCACGACGACTTCTACTAACTGAGGTACATTTTCATTTGCTCCTGGAGATGTTGAAAACCAGTCCCTTGTGTACATCACTAAATACTCAAAGGTACTGCTTATTTTATTTATTGCGGCAAGAGGAAGTTTTGTGCCGTTTGGAAGAGTAACGGACATGCTTTTTGACCAATATTCTATTGAAGGTATGCCATTTGCGTCAATAGAAAAAGTAGCTAACTTTCCTATATTTGAAGGGTCTGTTATTAACCTTCCATCTTTTACTGTTGCCCCTATTACAAATCCTGTTGTTGTATCGAAGAAATCACCATTTACAGAAGCTACAGCACCATAAGTATTTGCCATGTCTCGCACAGACATTCTGTTTTTTATGCCCGAAGGATTGAAAATCACCGATACATCAGTATATTTATCAGTTAAATCCACTTTTAGTACATTTACATTTATCCATCCTTCAGTTGTAAAATAGACTATATTTTTATGTACAACTCCTTTGCTTAAATTTTGCGTAAATTCTTTTCTGTCAAGGATTGTATATGTATTGGCCTTTACATTTTGAGTTGGAAAGGTTAAAAGCAGTAGAAGAATGCTGACACCTAAAGATAGAATTTTTTTAATGTTCAATTATATCCCTCCCGTTGTTTTTTATTATGTTTTACATATGTTTTCTTTTACTAGTTAATTGTACCATTGTATTATTACAGGTGTATTACAAAAGCATAAATATTCGTCTAACAATTATTATTTACCGAGTGAATAAAGTTGAAACAATTAATTTTTAAAGCGTATAATAGAGATTTTGAAAGTATAGTTAAAAAAATTAAAGTATACAGAGGATAAATAGCCAAAATAGTCGTTTTTAATGAGTTATGCCTATTGTGAAATTTCATTTTTTCTATTATAATTTATTTCGTCACTGGTGTCGGGATGTGGCGCAGTTGGTAGCGCACGTGCTTTGGGAGCATGGGGTCGGGGGTTCAAGTCCCTCCATCCCGACCATTGTGGTCGTATAGCTCAGCTGGGAGAGCACCTGCCTTACAAGCAGGGGGTCATAGGTTCGAGTCCTATTGCGACCACCATTTTTAAAAATTCAATACTGTGGAGGGATACCCAAGTGGCCAAAGGGGGCAGACTGTAAATCTGTTGGCTGACGCCTTCGATGGTTCGAATCCATCTCCCTCCACCATTGAAAAAGAAGACCGAAAGGTCTTTTTTTTATTTTCTCCTTTAAATGTCTTGACATGGCAAAAAAATGTAGTATAATATTATTTGAAAGAGAAAATTATTATTTATTAATAAAAGTTTAATAATAAAGGAGGAAACTTTTATGAGAAAAATGACAAAACATAATCTTGAAGAAGCCTATGCTGGTGAAAGCCAAGCCCACATGAGGTATCAAATTTTTGCTGATGTAGCCGAAAAAGAAGGAAAACCTAACATTGCAAGACTTTTCAGAGCTATTTCTTATGCTGAATTGGTACATGCTACAAATCACTACAAGACTCTTGGAGAAGTTGGAAATACTGTTGAAAATCTTGAAAAAGCTATAGAAGGCGAAACATTTGAAGTAGAAGAAATGTATCCTGCTTATAACGCTGTTGCAGAGCTGCAAGAAGAGGCTGGTGCTAAAAAAAGCATACATTATGCTATAGAAGCAGAAAAAATACACGCAAAATTGTATACTGAGGCAAAAGAAGTTGCCTTAAAAGGAGAAGACATTAAAATATCACAAGTTTACATATGTCCTGTATGTGGTTATACATCAGTTGATGTGTTACCTGACAAGTGCCCTGTTTGCGGCGTGCCAAAAGAGAAATTTGTGGCATTCTAAAAGAGCGTGCTTTTTGCATGCTCTTTTTTTAGATGCTAATTTATAATAAGACCAAGGAAAGATAAAAGTCAATACCAAGTTTTAACCTAATTTTTAGATGGAAACTTCAAGTTCTGCTTCATTTTCACTAGAGAGAAATGCAGCAGCCCTCATTATTTTAAAAAATCTTGATGGCATAATTGAAGTATGTTATAAATAATACTGTAATTTGCTTTAATTTGCTTTTTAGTATTAGTTTTTTATAGGGGGTTTTGAAAATGACAATAATATTTGTTGGGAAAAACAATCAAGTTACCATAAAAGGGGCAAAAAGTGTAGAAAAGCTTGCAAAAGAGTTGAATATAAGCTTAGAGTCACATGTTTTTGTCAAAAATGGAGAGATTGTTACTCCAGATGAAATTCTTCAAGATGAGGATACAGTGGAAGTAATATCAGTAATCTCTGGTGGTTAATAGAAAGGGGATTTGATAATTGAAGTGTGTAAGATGCAAAAAAAAGGCTGTTATTGTTCTAAGGAGACATAATGCAGCTTTTTGTGCTGATTGCTTTTTACATTATTACAAGAATCAAGTTTTAAAAAACATCCGAAAAAATAGGATGTTTGAAAAAGGCGAAAAGGTTTTAGTAGTAGTCTCTGGTGGTAAAGACAGCATGGCTCTTTGGGACATTTTAGTTAAGGAAGGCTACAATGTGGTTGCGATGTATATAAATCTTGGAATTGGAGAATATTCAAACAGGTCGCAAGAGGTTGTTGAGAAATTTGCAAAGGAGAATAACCTTCCACTTATTGTAAAAGACATCAAAAAAGAGTTTGGGCTTGATATATATAAGCTTTCAAAGACTTTGAGACGGAGCCCTTGCTCTGTATGCGGGTCAATTAAAAGATATTTGTTCAACAAAGTGGCATATGACGGAGGTTTTTCAGCTGTTGCAACAGGTCACAATTTGGACGACGAGGCGGCAACACTTTTTGGCAATGTCTTGAACTGGGAAGAAGGGTACCTTGCAAGACAAGGGCCAGTGCTACCTCAAACTCATCCAAAACTTATAAAGAAAGTAAAGCCGCTTTATACTTTAACAGAGAGAGAAAATATGTACTATGTGCTTTTGAATAAGATTGAATTTTTGCATGAAGAGTGTCCTCATTCTGTTGGGGCGCGTTCAATTCTCTATAAAGAACTGCTAAACAAACTTGAAGAGGAAAGCCCTGGCACAAAGCAAAGGTTTTTAAGTGGCTTTCTTAAAAAAGGCAAAAAGCATTTTCAGGACGTTAGAGAAAAGCTTGAGCTAAAAGAATGTAAAAACTGCGGTCAGGTCACAACAACTGAGGAGTGCTCATTTTGTAGGTTTGTGAAAATTTGTAACCAGCAATAGTAGACTTAGAATCAAAAAGGGCTGGTAGCTTTAAAAATCCGAAAAGTCCAGCCCTTTTCCCATGCAGGCGACCAAAGAAGATACCACAGATTTTTTCATGATTTTTAGAAATTTCACACTGAAGGTTGGCAGAATTGATTTTTGATTAAAGTCTGCCAAAGTTGCGATTAGATTTTAAGGACTCACAGTTGAAGTTACAAACTGGGTAAGGGGTGTGAAAATGCATGAACTTATTTGACATGATGCTTAAAAACTATTTTGATGAAAAAATGCTTGAAAAACTTTCAAAGGTGAAAATTCTTATCATTGGTTGTGGTGGGCTTGGTTCAAATATTGCAGTAATGCTTGTAAGAAGTGGTATTAAAAACCTCACAATAGTTGATTTTGACAAGGTAGACATTTTAAACCTCAACAGGCAAAACTACTTTTTCTATCAAGTGGGAGAAGAAAAGGTGTCAGCACTTAAAGATATTCTTTCTAAAATAAACCCATCTGTGAATGTAAAAGCTAAAAACGTAAAAATTGATGAATCGAACCTAGATGAGCTAATCTTACAACATGATATAATTGTTGAAGCTGTTGACAATGAGCTTACAAAAACACTGATTTTTCGAAAAGCACATGAGCATAGTAAGAAAGTGGTTTTAGCCTCAGGGGTTGCGGGGTTTGGCGACTGCGAAAATATTAAAATAAAGCGTGGCAAGGACTTT
>Ga0247720_100417_pt1 | contig 15783 bp, 9 predicted proteins | sample MSEWel2015_12_15_FD_189078 | JGI IMG/M metagenome (GOLD analysis project Ga0247720, IMG submission 189078) | Subsurface sediment microbial communities from gas well in West Virginia, United States - MSEEL Well Study Marcellus 3H_2015_12_15 | ecosystem: Environmental > Terrestrial > Deep subsurface...
ATTCTGATGATAGGATTTGCTTTAGGAGGATATTGGGGAGCAAAAGTATCACAAAGGTTTGACAATAAGAAAGTAAAGAATTTTGTAGTTTTATGGGGAATTGCATTGGCAATAGCGTTTTGGGTTAGAGGAGTGTAGGAAAGTAGATAGTTATTGAACTGAAGGGAGATAACTTTGTGGTGTATTATTTTGCCAATTTTTTGACTTAACAACTAACATTTTAGTGATAAATTATAAAGTGTGGACAATCAATCACTTGTTGAAAGGAGAAAAATATGTTAAAAGGGTTTAAAGAATTCATTATGCGTGGAAATGTTTTGGATTTAGCAGTAGCTGTAATAATAGGTGCAGCTTTTAACAAAGTAGTAAATTCATTAGTTGTGGATGTTTTAACTCCACTGATTGGAGCAATATTTGGAGCTCCTGATTTTTCTGCCCTTAAATTAGGACCAATAGCCATAGGTAATTTCCTTAATGCTGTTGTTAACTTTATTATCGTATCTGCAGCCATATATTTTTTCATAGTAGCTCCTATGAATGCTATTAGACAGCGAAAAGCAAAAGAAAAAGAACAAACACCACCTGAACCATCAGAGGAAGTAAAACTTTTAAGAGAAATATTAGAGGTATTAAAGGAAAAGTAAGAGAAAATCATTTTATTTAAAGAGGATGATATAAAATGATACCTGCTATTCTAGAAGAGTTTTATGATTATTTGGACGAAAATGAAGCGTAAAAATTAGAAAAAGACTCACCTTATAAAATCAAAAAGAGATTTGAAAAGTGGCTAAAAAGTTTGAAAAAGAATATGGAGAAAGGATAAAAATTGAAGATAGATAAATGAATAATTCCTATATTTTAAAAATGTCGCTGATTAGTGAGATATTAAACCAATCAACGACATTTTTGTTTATAAAATATAATTTTTTAGCAGGAATTTGAAATCTTTTGTAGAATATTGTTATATAAACAATTTTTATAGGATTATTTTTATTTTTTATGGCATATGATGGTTTATTTACAATTATAAAATATCAATAAAAAGGGAGTTTTATGGTTTCATGAATTAGAATTATTAAACTTGAGTATTGAAGTAACAGAAGAAGAGCTTAATGAATGGAATATTACTAAAATTGGTACAGCAAATATAAAACCTAATTTTCCGTTAAGACAATTTTTCAAATTTTCTAACGAAATAAAATTTGAAGGGGAACTCAAACTTCTTGCAGAATTTGACTTTATTCAAAATATCCCAAGAGTTCAAGAAACAGGCTATTATATAAATATAGGAAGTAGAATTTCAGACTTTAAAGGAATTGATTTGAATAAATATCAGCTTGTTAAGGGTAAATTTGTAGAGATGGAATAATGATATATTACAAAAACAGGCAATATGCTTTAATGGATGCCTGTTTTTATTTTCATATATAGTTTTAAAGGATTTTAGAAAGTTTTGTTGAATATATATAAAAATACACAAAATAGGGGTTGATAAAATGGCTATACCTACATATGAAGAGATTATGTTGCCATTACTTAAAATTCTTTCTGTTGATGAAACACACAAGTATAAAGAATTAGAAGAAAAACTTAAAAATGTATTTGACTTAACAGAGGAAGAAGTAAATTCAAGACGTGAGAGTGGTATTAAAATTTTTTATAATAGAATAGGATGGGCGGCTACATATTTAAAAAAATGACAATATGACACCATTTGAAAGAATTAGCAATGCTTATGATGAAATAAAAGATTCTCTAATAGACGAATTGCTACAAAAACTAAAAGAGGTAGATCCATATAAATTTGAGGAAATAGTGTTAGACTTGTTAATAAAAATGGGGTATGGAGGTTCTAAAGAGGAAGCTAAGGAAATGACACAAAAGACAGGTGATGAGGGAATTGACGGTATAATTAATGAAGATAAATTAGGGTTTGATAAAATCTATATACAAGCTAAAAGATGGAAAGAGAGATTTTTGGAAGACCTATAATTCAAACTTTTGCTGGCGCTTTAGATGGGCAAGGTGCAAACAAGGGAATTTTTATAACAACATCCAATTTTACAAATGAAGCTAAAGAATACGTTGAAAAGTTGCCAAATAAGAAAATAATTTTAATCGATGGACATAAATTAGCTGAATATATGATAGATTTTAATGTTGGTGTAACAGTTCAAGAAGTTTATGAGATAAAAAGAATAGATAATGATTATTTTGAAGAATAATTGTAAATGTGATAAGATTTTAAGCGTGCTAAATACATATTTTGATTTATAGAGGTTTATATAATATTTTTATGCAGTAGGCTATTATATATGATAGGTTACTAAAAGGTGAGGGATAGGAGAATGGCTGAAGTAATAAATTCCAATGATGTTTTAATACAACGGATAAAAACTATACTTAAAAATAAAAAGAATAGTACAATAAACATTGTTAATGATAAATTAACACTTTCTGTTTTTAGTGAATTGCAATTCGACATGGAAAAAGTCAAAGAAATAAATCTTGTTCTAAGAGATTCTACTCATATTCCTACTGGAAAAGAAATTTCTCGGGAATTTGAAATTGGTAGAATTGCTGATAATATATTTTTTAACTCCTATGAAATAGTTGAAAAAAATAAATTGGGACATCTAAGCAAAGCTCGTAGTATGTATAATTTTATTGAAAAACACGTGAATGTAAAAAGGATAAAAAAGAAAGAGCTTTTAAAAAGCAATTTCATATTAATAGATGAAGACTATGGAGTTTTTGGGGATTCTTCTTTGGAAATTATCCGCAAAACCAGGAAAAATGGTATAGTTCCAATGAATTTTAATATAGAAATTACTGATTCGAAACAGGTCAAAGAACTTAAAAGAAGTTTTGAACTTATTTGGAACAATAAGGGATATACAGAAGATTTCAAGAAGCAACTTTTGGAAAATCTTAATTTCATATATAAAGAATACGATCCGGAATTTCTTTATTTTTTTACACTTTATGAACTTTTTGGAGACCAATTAGATTCCGATATAGAGCCATTTGAAAGCGATCATATTGGTTTTAAAGATACTGAGATTTGGAAAAGTCTTTTTCGATTTCAAAAAGATGCAGTGGTTTCTGCTATACGCAAAATTGAAAAATATAATGGCTGCATTATTGCTGATAGCGTAGGGCTTGGAAAAACTTTTGAAGCATTAGCTATAATAAAATATTATGAGTTACGACAACATAGAGTTTTAGTTTTAACACCGGCGAAGTTGTATGATAACTGGGATTCATTCAGAAATTCTTACATAGATAATCGTTTTGCCAGAGATAGATTTGCATTCGATATTCTTTGTCATAGTGATTTAAGTCGTCGTTTTGGGAGATCTCGTAGCGGCCTTGATTTATCAAGAATAAACTGGGGAAATTATGATTTGCTTGTTATTGATGAGTCCCATAATTTCAGAAATCGCAATGATAATCCAGAAAGACTTTCACGTTATGGAAGATTGATAAATGAAATTATTAAAAAAGGGGTTAGAACAAAAGTTTTAATGCTGACAGCTACACCTGTAAACAATTCTCTAAATGACTTAAAAAATCAGTTGAGCACAATTACTATAGATAATGACGAAGCTTTTAAGGAAGATGGTATTTCAAGCATTGAAGGGGTATTAAAAAAAGCGCAAAAAGTAATAAATGATTGGATTAAAGAGCCGAATAGAAATAAAAAGGATTTATTGGATAATCTTCCATCAGAATTTTTTAAACTTCTTGAAATGGTTACAATTTCGAGAAGTCGTAAGCATATCACTATGTATTATGGCAATGATGAAATAGGTAGTTTTCCTGAAAAACTTCCACCAAAAACTTATAAACCAGAAATTGATAGCAAAGGAGAATTGTTAAAATTTTATGACACAGATGAAAAACTTGATATGTTAACACTTGCGGTATATCAACCTATGAAATACATTAGACCAGAATACAAGCAATATTATGTAGAAAAATTTCAAACAGTTCGTGGTGGTAGAGTATTATTTAATCATGAAGAAAGAGAATATTTTGTTTCCGTACTACACCGATTCAATTTATTTAAAAGATTAGAAAGCTCTGTTTATGCTTTTAGGGAGACTTTACAACGTCTTCTTCAGAGAATTGATAGATATATAGAATTGCTTGAAAAAAGTAGTGAAGATTTAGAAGTAGAATTTGAAGAATCAGATGACGATGAAGAATTATTATTGGATTATAAGTATGAAATAAATGTTAATCATTTAATGAAAGGAATATATTTGGCTGACTTATATCACGATAAAGGGAAAATAGAAGAATTGTTGAAAAGTGTTGATATTGTTCTGCAAGAACAGAGAGATGAAAAATTAAAAACCTTATTAAACTTTTTAGAAGAAAAAATAACTAAGACACCTTATAATCCAGGCAATAAAAAAGTATTAATTTTTACTGCTTTTGCTGATACCGCATATTATCTTTATGATACTATTGCACAAGAAATGAAAAAACATGGAATTCATACTGCGCTTGTAACTGGGACAGGCGAACCTAAAACAACGCTAAATATTTCTAAAGAATTTAATACTATACTATCTTATTTCTCTCCCAATTCTAAATTAGAGAGAAAATTACCCGAAAATGAACAAATAGATATTCTTATTGCTACTGATTGTATTTCCGAAGGTCAAAACCTTCAAGATGCTGATTGCGTGGTAAATTATGATATTCAATGGAATCCAGTTATTTTAATTCAACGCTTTGGTCGTATTGATAGGATTGGAAGCAAAAATGAACGAATAGCTATGATAAATTTTTTCCCGAATTTAGAACTAAATGAATATCTTCAATTAGAATACCGTGTCAAACAAAAAATGCTGGCGGTAAATTTGACTGCAACCGGAGAAGATGATATATTAAATCCAGATTTAAATGACTTCGATTTTCGTAAAAAGCAATTGGAACGATTGCAAAATGAAATAGTTGATATTGATGAATTATCAGATAATATTTCTATAACAGACCTAAATATGAACGATTACCTATATGAGTTGTCCATGTATGTGCGTAGTCATCCTGAAATAAAAAAAGTACCGAGAGGAATTTATTCTGTGGTTAAAGGGGAAAAACCAGGTTGTATCTTTTGCTTTAGGCATCTTGAAGATAATACTAAGCCTGAAAGTAATAGTTCTCTTTACCCCTATTACTTAATTTATGTTACCCATGACGGTGAAATATATTTTGGAAGCGGTAGTTCACGAGAGACTTTAATGCAATTTAGAAAGCTTTCTTATGGGAAAAATAAACCAAATACCGAACTAATTGATTTGTTTAATCAGCAAACTAAAAATGCAACTGATATGAGCTTTTATTCAAATCTTTTGAATAAGGCAATTGATAGTATTAAAGGTGAGGAAGAAAGAAAAGCTGAAACAAGTATTTTTGACTTTGGTGGCTACGAAAATGAATTTGCCCATACAAGTGCTGATGATTTTGAGTTAGTATCCTTTCTTGTGGTGATGTAAATGCTTGGAGTACCTGAGAAATATAAGATTGATAAAAATTTCGATATAAAAACCTTTTTAACCGGGGAACTAACAAAACAAGAGAAACAAAAATTTAAAGAAGATGTTAAAGGAATAATTTTAACACACCAAATAATTGGAGAAGAAATACCGTCATTAATAAACAATGATTATAACTATCAAGCTATTCTTTATTTTGATATAAAAGTTAATGACTTAAAGTATTCTAATTTTATTGGCGGAATTTTACAAAAAACAGTTAAACCTCCTGCGGTGTTACGGTTTATTGATAATAAAGGCAATTACCTGTACTGTTTTGCTTTAAAAAGATTAAGTAAAATTGATTCGCAGGAAATTGTCATAGATGATATAATTTTTACTCAGAGAAGTTCTTTATTTTTCCCTGATGAAAATGCAACATTATTTGATCAATATTTAGCTTTTACTAAAATATTAAACACTGGTAACAAACTCACCTTTTACACAGAAATTATAACTAAAGCCTATCTTATTACCTATAAATATCTTTGGACTGGAGCTTTAAGAGCATTAGATACCAATATCTTTTATAATATTGAAAAAATGAATGAAATTAGGACGCTTTTAAAGAAAATTATAAATCTTCAAAATCATCTGAGCAAGTCGATCACATTAGCAGAAAAAGCAAGCCTTAATTCAGAAATAAAAAGTAGTTTTTTAAGGTTAAATGAAATAATTGCTATTTAGGAGGGGTAATAAAATGGAAAATAAAGTGTCAAAGGAAATATTTAATCCAGTCCAAGATAATATCAAAAAGCTTGCTGAGTTATTTCCTGCTGTTGTAAAAGATGGTCAAGTAGATTTTGAAGCGCTAAAACAGGAACTTGGCCAAGTTGAAGAGGTAGGGAAGGAAAAGTATGAGCTTACCTGGCCAGGGAAGACTTTAGCAAAACAGCTTGCCTTAACCGATGTAGTTGGAAAAACCTTAAAGTATGTACCTGAAGAGAGCAAAAATCCGGATACTACAGAAAATCTTTATATAGAAGGAGATAACTTGGAGGTCTTAAAACTTCTTAGAAATTCGTACTATGGCAAGATAAAAATGATTTACATAGATCCGCCCTATAACACCGGCAATGACTTTATCTATAAAGATGACTTTAAAAAATTAAAAGAAGAAAGCGACAAAGAAGAAGGTGAACTTGATGAAAACGGTGAGCGTTTAATTAAAAACCAGAGAAGTTCTGCACGCTTCCATTCCAATTGGTTGAATATGATGTATCCACGCTTAAAAGTAGCTAAGGATTTGCTTTCCGATGATGGAGTAATTTTTATTAGTATTGATGATAATGAAGTGGCAAATTTAAGAAAGATTTGTGATGAGATTTTTGGGGAGGAGAATTTTGTAGGAGAGATCATCAGAAAAACCAAGTCAATGACTGGCGACAAAAATACTGGTTTTAATTTACAACATGAAAGTTTGGTATGTTATGCCAAAATAATAGAAAATGTTTTCTTAGAAGGAGAGGAAAAAGATTTCGATGCATATGATAATCCTGATAATGATCCTAATGGGGATTGGGTAAGTGCAGATCCTAGTGCGAAAAGCGGCGGTCCAAGTTTATACTTTGAAATAATAAATCCCTATACAGGGAAAATTGACTTACCACCCAAAGGTAGATATTGGGCATTTTCAAAAGAAACATTAAGTGAATATATAAAAAACGGAAAAATTGTATTTAAAAAAAGACATTCAAACAATGAAAGAGGATTTATTTTTAAACGATATAAAAATGAATTAAAAAGTTATAGAAATCCTGTAAATAGTTTAGATTTTGTTGAAAATTCATATATGAATCAAAATGGAACTAAAGAATTAAGAGAATTGATGAAAGGAGAATTTTTTCCCAATCCAAAACCACTAAACTTTATAAAGAAAGTAATTTTCTATTCAACTAGTAAAGATTCTATCATTCTTGACTTCTTTTCTGGTTCAGCTACAACAGCTCATGCCGTTATGCAGCTTAATGCCGAAGATGGTGGCAAACGCAAATTTATTATGGTGCAGTTACCAGAACCTTGTCCAGAAGATTCCGAAGCCTATAAAGCTGGCTTTAAAACCATTGCCGATATTGGTAAAGAAAGGATTCGTAGGGCTGGAGAAAAGATTAAAGAAGAATTTAAGGATAAGGAGTGGATTGATGACCTTGATATTGGTTTTAAAGTTTTTAAGGTAGCTGAAACAAATATTCGATGGAATGATGAGGTTTTTGACGGTGAGCAGATTACTTTAAGCGAAAGCGCTCTTTCTGTTAAGGATGCTTTAGACTTTAATCCTGGCTTTACTGATATTGATGTAGTTTATGAGATTATGCTAAGTCACAGAGATTTCCCACTTACATCTAAAATTGAAAAACTTACCAATATAGGGAATCGAACATATATGTTTGCCGATAGTGTAGTAGTATGTCTTGAAGAAACGATTACCAGTGATATTGTGGATAAAATAGCTTCTTTAGAACCAAAACCGATAAAAATTATTTTTAGAGATAGTGCTTTTGATGATGATATTTCTTTGAAGTTAAATATTTTGCACAGACTTGATACACAAATAAAGCTTTTTAACCAGGGAAAAGACCAGACTTACAGAGTAGAGTTTATTTAAGGAGTGGGCTAAATGACAAGGAAAGTTATATTTAACTTTGATGATAATTTAGAATACCAAAAGAAAGCTATCAACTCAGTTGTAGCCCTCTTTAGAGGACAAGATCGGGAGCTGGGGGATGTAATTTATCGTGGGAAAACCCGACATATAGGACGTATATCTGAGGAAATTATAAGGAATAGATTGGACATAGGAAGGAATGTTATTCTAGAAAATTTACGAGAAATACAAACGCAAAATATGCTATTTCCCTCTGCTGATTTACAGCCTATATATAATTTTTCTGTAGAAATGGAAACAGGTACTGGTAAAACTTACGTATATTTGCGGACTATTTTGGAGCTCTATAAAAATTATAATTTTTTAAAGTTTATAATTGTAGTGCCTACAGTGGCTATTCGTAAAGGAGTAGAAAAAAATATTGAAATTTTGAAAGAACATTTAAAAACCCTTTATGACCTTGACATTTCAAATTATGCTTTCGTTTATGATTCAAATAACTTAAATAAGTTAATGGACTTTGTGGAAGCTAGGGATTTACGCATTGTAATTATGAATATACAGGCATTTAATAAAGACAGCAATAAAATTCGCAGAGAAGATGAAAGAGGGCGAGTTTTGTGGGACCTAATAAAATATACTAAACCAATTGTCATTATAGATGAACCACAGCGACTTGAAGGAAATGGGAAAAAGAAAAGTGCTTCTTTAAAGGCTATTGAAGAATTGGATCCGCTATTCATTTTAAGGTATTCAGCAACTCATAAAAAGCTTTACCATCAAGTATATAAACTTGATTCGTACCAGGCTTATAAACAGGATTTAGTAAAGAAAATTGAGGTTAAAACTGTTTATGGCAATATCAGTAAAGACTACCCTTATGTTCGCTATATAGAATTTACCCGGGACTTAAAAGCAAAAATTGAAATTTTCTATCGTGAACCGGGCGGGCAGGTTAAATTACGTACCTTCAATGTGCAAAAAGGGGTAAGCCTTTATGAATTATCCGGAGAATTATCCCAATATAGAGATATGATTGTATTGGAAGACCCGCACAAAATTAACGGATTGAAAATTGGTTATAAGGAAGGTATCTTAATATTAAAAGAAGGAGAAAATAATTATAACTTAGATGAACTGGACTTAATCAGAATATTAATCCGTTTAACTATACAAACGCATTTAACAAAGCAACTAAAAATTTTAGAAAAAGGCTATAAAATCAAAGTTTTGTCCCTTTTCTTTATAGATCGGGTTAAAAATTTTAGAGATAGTGAAGCACCTGACGGCCGAGGAATTTATGCCCGCATTTTTGATGAGGAATATGAGAAAGTAATTAAAGATCCAAGATATAATGAACTTTTTAAAAAATATCCTGATTTATTTCCTGAATACAAAAATGTGCAAAAGGTAAGAGAAGGTTATTTTGCACGGGATAAGAAAAATAATGAAACTGAAATAGAGGATTGGGACTGGGGGAAAGATGAATTAGAGGTAAAAGCTAAATCTCAGGAAGATATTGAACGTGGAATACAACTTATTTTAGAGAAAAAGGATGAACTAATTTCTTTTGATGAACCATTGGCATTTATTTTTTCTCATTCAGCTTTAAGAGAAGGCTGGGATAACCCTAATGTTTTTCAACTGTGTACCTTAAAAAAAGGAAGTTCGGAAATCGCTAAAAAGCAGGAAATAGGACGAGGCTTGCGACTGCCGGTGGATATTTATGGAAACCGATGTTTTGACAGTGAAATAAATGTTTTGACTGTAATTGCCAATGACTATTACGATCACTTCGCTGAAGCCTTGCAAAAAGATTTTAGATTGGAGGAAGGATTAGATCAGGAAGAAGTTACTTTTGAAGTTATTTACCAAACCTTGGCAGACGCTGGGATTCCAGAGGAATTTCTTGTGGCAGATACAGTAGAAGCTTTTAGGACCGAACTTATTAATGCTGGGATTATTAATTCTAAAACTAATGAACTAACGAAAGATGCGGCAGAGATAATATATCATGAATTTACAAATGCAATTTTACAACCGTATCAGGAAGCTATTAAAGAGAAATTTATAGAAAATATGAAAGCAAAAGGAAGTAAGCGAATTGAGATTAAAAATGGTGATGAAGAACCTGTGGAAAATGGATATAACAGTTTTGTAACGGAAAAAGAATTTCAAAAGCTTTTAGCAGAATTACGTGAACGAATAAACAAAAGAACAATTTACCATGTAAACATTGATAAAGAGGAGTTTATTAAACAAAGTATAGAAGAAATTAATAAACATCTAACTAATAAATTTATTTATCGTCAATATGAAATAGCAACAGGAGGTATAGATTTCAAAAAATCTAATGAGTTGCAAATACATGATCCTGCTAAATTTACAATTAATCTTGGAATAGAAGAGATAGAAAATAATAAAAGTGATTTTGAAATAATAAATTATCTCATGCATCAAACTTTCTTACCAAGGAAAGCTTTAATCAGAATTTATTCGGCTTTAGAAAATAAAATTTTATTACAGAAACAGGAGATTTTAGATGAAGTAATTAAGATTCTTCAGAATAAATTGAATGAATTCCAGGCTAAGAATATAGAATATGAGGTTTTGGATGGAGTTGTGTTTGAAGAGAAGAATATTTTTGCTGTGGATGAAATTGAACAATGGATGCTAAATGAAAGTGCTAAAAAAGCATATAAAACAAAAGAAGAATACCGAAAAGCTCTCCAGAAATATATCCGTGTAGATAGCCATGGGGAGTATGAATTTGCAAGAAGCCTTGATGAAGATCCTGATGTTCTTCTCTTTACAAAATTAAAAAAGGGAGGACTTGTAATTGAAACCCCTTATGGAAATTATACCCCTGACTGGGCAATAATCCATAAAGTTGATGATCATAAGGCAAAGTTGTATTTTATTGTGGAATCAAAATTTGAAAAAGAAAGAGTTAATTTAACCGATGTGGAAAAAGCCAAAATTGAATGTGCCCGTAAACATTTTGCCACCGTATCCAGTGATGTAGTTTTTGATTGGGTCAATAGCTATGAAAGATTTAAAGATATTGTAAATAGAAGTATTCAAAAAAATAATGTAGTGAAAGGAAGTTAAAAGAGGCTTAAGAAGGAATTTTTAAAATACATGTCGAAATATATAAAGTGTTTAATTAAATAAAAATGGGATATTTTGAATAATAACTAGAGAAATTTATATTTTTGAGAAAGGTAAGATAAAAATGTCACTAAAGACTCTTTTTAAAGAGGTTATGGATAATTATATAAAAGCAAGAACCTCACAGCCATTTAAAGGAAATAGAATAGGAGATATATTACGAAAAGAAATACCTCAGGAGATACAAAAATTTGATTTTATAGGTGATGAATATTTTATTAAAGGCTCTAATGGTCAAGGTAACTGGGCAGAAATTCCTTGGGTTGCTATTATGGACAAAAATATTACACAAACTACAATGGAAGGGGTATATATTGTTTATCTATTTTCTTCTGATATGAAAAGGCTATATTTAACTTTGAATCAAGGCTATACTAAGTTAAAAGATAAATATGGTAAACTTGTGGCCATTAAAAAAATGTTATCTCTTGCTTTAAAGATAAGGAGTAAAATGGAGGCAAAGGGATGGAATACAGATAATAATTTATCAATTGGCAATGAATTTTATGAAAAAGGGACAATATTTTATAAAAAATATGAGAATAATGATTTACCAGATGATGAAACATTAAAAAATGACCTTCATGATTTGATAAATATTTATAAAAATGTTTCTGTTTTAAGCGGTGAAGATAAGGAACAAATATATGAAAATGAGGAAGATTATATACCTGACAACGATACTAGTTATAACGTCAAAGATGAACTTGATTACATAAAAAGTTACATAAAAAATCATGGGTTTAGCTACAATGATAAGTTAATAGAAAATTTTTATTTATCTTTGAAGTCAAAGCCATTTTTAATTCTTGCTGGTATTTCAGGTACTGGGAAAAGCAAACTTGCAAGACTTTTTGCGGAGGCTATCGGTTGCAATACCAAGAATGGACGATTTATGTTGGTACCTGTAAGACCCGACTGGTCAGATTCTACGGAATTATTAGGTTACAAAGATATGCATAATAAATTTCATCCTGGTGTTTTAACAAATTTTATAAAAAAGGCTATAAACGATATAAATAGACCTTACTTTTTTGTATTGGATGAAATGAACCTTGCACGTGTAGAGTATTATTTCAGCGATATTCTTTCAATTATAGAGTCACGAAAAAAGGATGGCGATAGAATTGTTACAGATCCCCTTTTGATCAAAGAACTGTTAGATGAAAATTCTTTCCATGAATATGGCAATTTGTACATACCTGAAAATTTATATTTCATTGGCACTGTTAATATGGATGAGACTACGTTTCCCTTTAGCAAAAAAGTGCTTGATAGAGCAAATGTTATTGAGTTTTCTGATGTAAACCTCGATTATTTTGTTGGAGATATCGAAGAAATTACTGAAAAAGTATTAAACAATAGTTTTTTGAAGAGTGAATTTTTAACATTAAATGATTGTCTTGATTATAGGGAAATTATTGATGATGTGATTTTGGTTTTAAAAAAAATTAATGATGTTCTAAGAGAAGGAAATTTGCATTTTGGTTATAGGGTGAGAGATGAAATAAGTTTTTATATGATATACAATGAGTTAAATGGTTTAATGGATTTTGATGAAGCGATGGATTTAGAAATATTGCAAAAGATTTTGCCCAGGATACACGGAAGCAGTATCAGTATAAAGAAAATACTTGTCGAATTATTTAAAATATGTTCTGGCAATTATGAAGCCAAGTATGATTATGAGGATATGGATGTTAGTGATAAGATGCTTAAAGATATGGATAATTGTGTATATCCAAGGTCAGCAGAAAAAATTATTTATATGGTAAGGAGATATGAAGAAGATGGATTTACGTCATACTGGCTCTGATGTTGACCTGCTTTATATATCTACTCCGAAATTTGATTTTTCAATAAAAGGCAATCCCTATCATCCTAATGTTGGAGCTTTAAATATCAATGAAAACGTAAGGGCAAAAATATATATCTCGTGTACAGAATATACTGCTAAAATTTATTCGCCAATAGAGGATAAGTTGGTGTCATATACGGGGGATAGTTATCCTCTTTTTTATGAACAGCAAAATTATGAAATTGTGATTGAGAAAAAAACTGATGATGAGGTGTCATTTTGGCATGAGAATATAAATATTAGGAACAAAGTACGTTTTGTAGGTGCTTCCAAAAGAGTATTATCAGGTATTATTAATTTTAAAAATGATATTGGATATTCAGAGCTTATTATGCTAGTGAATAATCGAGAATATCTAAAGGTAACTATTGAGGTTTTTCCTTCTAAAATTGACTATCAAAAGGATTATTATGCTCTTTTACAAGATATTAACAATGAATTATACAACCTTATATTTGATTTTTATAAAAGGACATACTTTTATAGCATGACTAAAAACAATGTAGGAAACAGCCTCACTGAATTTTTTGCGATTATAAATCAAGTGTTTGATAAGTTAAATAAATCGATCATGATTGTGCTAAATATGCCCCATCATGTATTAAAAAAAGATAGGGAAATACTCAAATATTATACTGCAAAAAGGGTTGACAGAGAGGGAATAAAATGGATTAACAAGCATCCTCAATATGTGAAGAACATTAATGGGGAAATAATAGTTGACAAAGTTTGCTCTGTAAAGAGTTCTATTACCTATGATACATATGAAAACAGATTGGTAAAATACATTATAAAATCTATAATAAAAAAGCTTAATTTAGTTAAGAAAAATTATGAAAAAGAATCAAGTATTGTTGATGAAAAGATTAAAAAAAGCATTGAAGCGATGATATATAAGCTTGGAAGGCATTTAAATTACAGTTTTTTGAAAGATGTTGGAGATATATATACTATGAATTCACTTTCCCTTGTGCTTAATATGGCGCCAGGATACAAGGATGTTTATAAATATTATATTATGCTTTTAAAGGGACTTATGATAAGGGAATACATTTTTAAAATATCTATGAAAGATTTGGCTATATTATATGAATATTGGTGTTTTATCAAACTTAATTCAATATTGAGAGAAAAATATAGTCTTGTAAAGCAAGGTATTATTAAATTTAATAATCGAGGACTTACTGTTACTTTGACAAAAGGCGAGGAGACTCGTGTTGAATATCAAAATCCAAAAAATGGGGAGATATATTCCCTAGTGTACAATAAGAAATTTAAATATGATAATATCCCAACTACACCTCAAATGCCTGATAATATATTATCGTTGAGTAAAGTTGGATCAAATACTATATTTAAATATGTACTTGATGCAAAATACAAAATAAATCCTGCAGTTGTTGATACAGATTATTATAATAAATATCGTTCTCCAGGTCCGGAAGAAGAGGATATAAACACTATGCATAGATACCGTGATGCCGTTGTGTATGAAAATAAAAATAATAAAAATTTTGAGAGAATGGTTTTCGGGGCTTTTGTATTGTTTCCATATTCTGACGAAGAAAAATATAAAGAACATCATTTTTATAAAAGTATTGAAAAAGTTAATGTGGGAGGACTGCCATTTTTACCTGGTTCTACTAAGCTTGTTGAGAAATTCATAGATGACCTTATAAATAATTCTTTTGAGTCAGCTTTTGAAGATTCAGTTTTTCAAGGTGGTACATATGAATACATTGATCAAGTAAAGTTTGATGATAAAGAAGTACTTGTTGCTCCGTTGTCAAGTAAAGAGCAGCTTGATATAAATCTCAAATATAATTTTTATCATATACCTTATAAAAATATTAAGTCTAGCGGTATGAAGTTTAAATATGTTGCGATATACCAGTCAATCAAAAAATTTGATAAAGAAGCTGGGATACACTATTATGGGAGGATAAAAGGTTTTGAAATAGTAAAAAGGAAAGATATAAAAGAAATACCAAAGGATTCTGATGAGTTATATGTGAAATTTGAAATAGAAGAATGGAAAAAGCTTGAAAGACCTATTACTTGTGGTTCTTTTGGAGTTACGAATCGTATATATACTAATTTGTTTCTTCTTAAGAATGCAAAAAATGTATCAGAACTTTGTATAAAAACAAAAGAAGACTATAGACTTTATTTGGAACTTAAGAGGTTGTATGAGCATCAAGAAGAATTTTTAAAAGTCAATATTAATAGTAAAGTGATTGACGAAAATACAAAAATAACAGGCTTTAAAATAGGGAATTTAACGATATTTATAAATGAGGGTTATTATAATATCTATAAAGATGATATTTTACGAGACAAAATACCTATAGAAGAATTTTCAAAAAGACCCAATGCAATTATAAAGAGGATAAGAAGAGAAATACAGCAATAATTCATTTAAAATTGGAAGAAATAATGCCGATGTATAGGAAATTTTTAAAGCGATAGAAGATATCTTTTAACTGGATCCGTAATTTAGAGGAGGTATAATTGAAAGTGAGCTGGAGATTTAGAAGAAGTATTAGTCTGGGTAAAGGAGTTAGAATAAATGTCAGTAAAAGCGGTATAGGTTTTAGTGT
>Ga0247720_100418_pt1 | contig 15775 bp, 13 predicted proteins | sample MSEWel2015_12_15_FD_189078 | JGI IMG/M metagenome (GOLD analysis project Ga0247720, IMG submission 189078) | Subsurface sediment microbial communities from gas well in West Virginia, United States - MSEEL Well Study Marcellus 3H_2015_12_15 | ecosystem: Environmental > Terrestrial > Deep...
ACTTGGCACTGCCAAAGCCGGCCAGCGCGTCCGGTCCGTGCTGGTTTTTAAGTTGGGTTAGTCCCCCTGCCGCCAGATCCAGTGCTTCTTCCCAGCTTGCCTCCCGAAAATGGGTCAGCGGATTGGCCGGATCAAAGTCCGGTTCGAGGCCCTTGGGGGCGCCCGCCCGGCGAATCAGCGGCCGGGTGAGCCGGGCCGGGTGTGAGGGGTAATCGAAGCCAAAACGGCCTTTCACGCAGAGCCGGCCCTGGTTTGAGGGGCCGTCTTTGCCTTCAACAAACAGGATGCGTCCTCGCTGATCGCCTGTTGCTCCCTCGGCAGAAGCGGGCTCGTCTTTCACGTGATAGGTCAGTTGGCAGCCCACGCCGCAATAGGGGCAGACGGAATCCACAGTTCGGTCGGCCGTGGCGGAGTCTCCGCGGCCCTGGGCATCAATCAGGGTAGCGGGCATGAGCGCGCCGGTCGGGCAGGCCTGGACGCATTCGCCACAGGCAACGCAGGTGCTGTCGCCCATGGGATCATCGAAATCAAACACTACTTTGGACGCGGCACCGCGATGCGCCAGGCCGATGACATCATTGCCCTGCACTTCGCGGCAGGCGCGCTCGCACAACCCGCAGGTGATGCAGGCGTCCAGATTCACGTTCATGGCAGAGTGAGTGGCGTCGTGGCCCCGGGCGTGGGCCAGCGAATCCGGCCGTGGCGCGACATGGTGAACCGTTGGCTCGCCCCGCTCTGAACGGGCCGGAAGGCGCTGGCGCACGGCACCGGCATCAATGGCCAGTTGGTCCGCCGTGTCCCACAGACGGCTTGATCGGTCGGGACTGCTGGCTCGCTCGGGCTGATCGGCCAGCAGCAATTCCAGCACCGCTCTGCGAGCCTGCTGGGCACGGTCGGAAACCGCGCTTCGCACCACCATGCCCGGCGCGGCCTCACGGATACAGCTGGCGGCGAGCACGCGCTCACCTTCCACTTCCACCATGCAGGCGCGGCAATTGCCATCGGCGCGGTAACCCGGGGCGTCTTTAAAGCATAAGTGGGGGATGGTCTCGCCTGCGCGTTTGGCCACTTGCCACAGGGTTTCCCCGGGGTAAGCCTGAACTTCCACGTCGTCGAGAGTCAGGGTAAAGCTTGTGCTGGAATCGCTCATGGCTGTTTTCGATTCGCTCATGGCTGCCTCCCTACCCTTTGGCGATCAGTTTTTGGCTGGCAAGTTCGCTGCGGAAGTCCCGCAGCAGGCTCAGTACCGGATTGGGTGCGGCCTGGCCGAGTCCGCAGATGGACGCATCTGCCATCACGCTGGCCAGCTGCTGGAGCGTCTGCTCATCCCAGGTATCCCGCTCCAGCAAGGTGAGCATTTTCTCGGTGCCCACACGGCAGGGCGTGCACTGGCCGCAGGATTCATCCGCGAAGAAGCCCAACAGGTTGGCAGCGGCAGCCTGCAAATCGTCCTGATCCGACAGAACGATCACGGCAGCAGAGCCGATGAAGCAGCCGTGCTCCTGCAGGGTGTCGAAATCCAGGGGAATGTCCGCTTTGCTGGCCGGCAGTATGCCACCGGATGCCCCGCCGGGCAGATAAGCCAGCAGGCGATGCCCTTCGGCCATACCGCCGCAGTATTCCTGGATCAATTCATTGAGGGTGATGCCAGCGGGTGCGACATGCACTCCCGGCTGCGCAACCCGACCGGACACCGAAAAGCTGCGAAGCCCCATGCGACCATGCCGCCCCTGGCTGGCGAACCAGTCGGCGCCCTGGGCGTGGATGCGCGGAATCCAGTAAACCGTCTCGACGTTGTTAACGAGGGTGGGCTGGTCAAAGAGCCCTTTCTGGGCCACGAACGGCGGGCGATGGCGTGGCTTGCCGGGCTTACCTTCCAGGGACTCGATCAGGGCAGATTCCTCGCCGCAGATGTAGGCGCCCGCGCCCCGTCGCAGGATCACAAAACCGGGTTCTATGATGCTGGCAGCCTCCAGTTCGGCAACGGCGTCTTTGAGCACACGGTGCAGGCCGGGATACTCGTCCCGCAGGTAAATGTAGAGAGCCTTCGCCTCAACCGCCCAGGCGCTAACCAGTGCGCCTTCCAGGAAGACGTGGGGTTCTCGTTCCAGGTAATAACGATCTTTGAAGGTGCCCGGCTCACCCTCGTCGGCATTGATCACCGCGTAGCGTGGCCCGGGTTCGGCCCGCACGGCCTGCCATTTGCGGTAGGTGGGAAATCCGGCGCCGCCGAGGCCACGGAGGCCAGCCTGCTGAAGTTCTTCCGCAAGGGACTCGACGGTTACCCGTCCGTCGCGGCAATCCTTCAGCAACTGGTAACCACCTACCGAACGATAATCCGCCAGCTTCTGCCAATGGATGTCGTCGGGTTGAACCTGCTTTTGTTCGACTGCTGCGCCAACCGTCTGGGCGGTGGCATTACACACATGATGGTGCCCCACGGCCACCACGGGTGCTGTATCGCAGCGCCCCATGCAGGGCGCGTGGACCACACGCACCTGGCTCGGATCAGTCCCATCAGCCAGTGCCTCGTGCAGTGCCCCTGCGCCCGCCAGTTGGCAGGAAAGCGAGTCACATACCCGCAGAGTTATCTCAGGCGTCGGGGCTTGTTCATCATGAATGACGTCGAAATGGGCGTAGAACGTGGCCGATTCATAAATGGCGGCCATGGGCAGGTTCATGAAAGCCGCAAGGGCCCGAAGGCGGGCCATGGAGAGGTAACCGTCCGCGTCCTGCAGTACATGCAGATGCTCGATAAGGCGATCGTGGTCGCGCAATGACGAATCGACACGTTCGTCACCGATCAGGTCCCGCAGCTCCGACAGTACCGCCGGTTCCAGTTGACGGCCACGTAGAGCAGAGCGCCGGCGTTTGCCCATCTTATCGTCTGTGCTCATTGTTGTTGACCAGGCGCCGAGGTATCAAAACCAGCCTTGCCGGCTGACTTGACTAGTTACTGATCATTGAAGCACATCAGGCTGTCCTGACGCTAGGGACCGCAAACTGATTGATAACCTACCTCTGAGGTGTTACTTTTCAACCCAGGGTTTTTCTACCCTACTCCACAGTTTACATCCTGACTTTATTATTACCGCAGCCCCCATGGAGACTGCGGAAGGCAGCACTGTTATCCGCTATACATAAATCTATTATCCGCCATATAGAACGCCGCATTTGAAGTGCATACCAGGGAACAAAACGATTCCGCGGTAAAGACGTGTATCAGGGAAATTTACCTTCTGTAGCGCAAATTGACGGTAGCAATCAATGAATCTTGCAACACAGGAGAAAGACATGCCCCCTTTGACCAGTGACCGAATTCAGACCGGCATCCCGGGTTTCGATGAAGTTCTTCAGGGAGGACTGATTCCCCGGCGCACCTACCTGATTCGCGGTGGACCCGGCTCGGGCAAAACCACCCTCGGCCTACATTTTCTGATTAACGGCCCCCGGCGAGACAGCCTGTTTGTCAGTCTTGGTGAATCTGAACAGCAGCTTCGCGACAACGCGGAGCGCAGCGGCTTTTCGATGGACGGCGTGGGAGTGCTTGACCTCTCACCGGGCCAGGAAGAATCGGGCGACACTTACACCTTGCTGGAGAGCTGGGACGTGGAAGGCAATAATATCCACGACAGAATTCTGAGCCATGTTCAGGAACACCAGCCAAAACGCATACTGATCGATTCCCTCAGCCAGATGCGCTATCTCTCGGCCGACACCTTCCTGTTTCGCAAACAGGTTATGTCGTTGTTGCGAAAGCTCACCGCCATGGGAGCGACGGTCATGTTCACCTCCGAACAAGGGCCCGGTGACGACGATGAGACCCTTCCTTTTCTGAGCGACGGTGTCATTACGCTGGAACAAACGGAAAGCGGCCGCCAGTGCCGGGTTACCAAGCTGCGCGGCTCATCGTTTGCCGGTGGTGCGCATCATTTCAGCCTGGGAGAAGGGGGCATAACGCTTTACCCGCGACTGGTGCCAAGCGAACATGGGCGCCGGGTGGAACACACCCCGCTGGGGTCCGGGGTGCCGGAGTTTGACGCCCTCACCCACGGTGGCCTTGAACGGGGAACGGTAACCCTGCTGTCTGGGCCCACCGGGGTCGGTAAAACAACGCTTGGCGCCCAGTTGATGACCGAGGCCGCCAGACGCAACGAGCGCTCGGTAATTTACTCGTTCGACGAAGGCGCTTCGACATTCTTTGCCCGGTGTCGACAGGTTGGCCTGCCTGTGGAAGACATGATCGCCTCCGGCAACCTGAATTTTGAAGCGGTCGAACCACTGCACTATACGCCTGACGAATTTGCCGCCCGCGCCCGACTAGAAGTTGAAGAACGCGGCACAACGATGGTGATGATTGACAGCCTGTCCGGCTATCAGCAGTCGGTACGTGGTGAGGATCTCCAACAACGCGTCCATGCCCTGTGCCGCTACCTGGTCAACATGGGTGTCACCGTGCTTCTGGTCAACGAAATCTTTTCCATCACCGGCCAGCAGGCCCGGGTGACGGAGTATGGCCTCAGCTATCTTGCCGACAACATCATCATGCTCCGTTATATCGAGCTGAACAGCGAGCTACGCAAATCCATCGGTGTATTGAAGAAACGCGCCGGTGGTTTCGAGAGAACCCTGCGGGAATTCGAAATCACCCCTGAAGGATTGAGAGTCGGCCTACCTTTTCATGGCCTCCGGGGCATTCTGGGCGGCATTCCCGAAGTGACGACCAACACCGGGGACTTCAAGTGATTGCGCGCGCCGGCTCCCATCAGGAGTTCCCGAGAATTGCCGTGGCTTTGGCAAATCCGTCCAATGGGAAATTGCTTGAACGCATGCTCGGTCATAGCTTTCACCTGGACCGCGGCTTCTTCGGTAGCAGTGAAAGCCTCGCCCGGGAGGCTGACCTTGTCGTGGTTGATGCAGCTTGCCTGCAGCGCCACTACACGGTGATCGAGGGACTCAGGCGCCGTGCCAGCCCCATGGTCCTACCGGTACTTCTGGTGGCGGAAAGCCGGGCCGCCCCGCACCCTAAAGTTGCGGCCGAGCTGGGCAGGACGGTCGATGACATTCTGCAAATTCCGACCAACCAGGCGGAGCTGCAAGCTCGAATCAACAACCTGCTGCGCCTGCGTACGCTGGCGAGGGAGCAGGACCACGCCAGGCAGGAACTGGCCGGTGTCGTCCGCGCCTTGAGGACGCTGAGTGCCTGCGACAGCATCGTGGTGCGCTCGGAATCCGAGAACGAGTTAATTACGGCCCTGTGCGAAACCATTGTTGGTGAAGAGGGCTACAACCTGGCATGGATTGGGTTCCAGAGCACCGGCAAGGATTCAGGACTGGACATCTGCGCCTGGGCCGGTCCTGCCCAGGATTTCATCCCGGACCTGAAGGAGGGCCTGGAGCAGAAATCAGAGTGCTTCGACATGGTCTCCCAGTGTATCCGCTCCAATACACCCCATATCGTCAACAATATTGCCGACGCTCTGCCCTCGTCCCGGTTTCGCGAGCGTGCATTAACGCACCAGCTCGCGGCAGCCATCGTGCTGCCGTTGAAGACGGAAACCGGCAGGCACGGCTGTCTGACTATCTATTCAAGCCAAACCGAGCACTTCGACCACAGCGAGTGCCAGTTGCTGGAACGGCTCGCCGCGAATCTCGTCTTCGGGCTGAACTCGCTGCGCACCCATACTATGCGCGACCAACAGGCCGCCGAAATTCACTACCTTGCCTATACCGATGCGCTAACCGGGCTACCCAACCGCCGGCACCTGCTCCATTATCTGGATGGCATCCTGGCAACACCCGAAACACGCGAGACCGGCGGCGCCATACTGTTTATTGATCTGGATGGTTTCAAGCTGATCAACGACGCCCTGGGCCACGAGGTGGGAGATGAGGTCCTCCGACAGCTCGGCCAGCGTCTGCAGGCGGCGGTGCGTGATTACGACCTGGTGGTTCGCCAGGGTGGCGACGAATTCCTCGTGGTTATGAGTGGCGCTGCCCGTGACGGTACCCCTCAGAATCCCGCGGCCATTGTCGATATTGCCCATCACCTGGCCAACAGGATTATCAACCACTTGAGCGAGCCGCTGCCGGCGGGCGGCTATACGCACCGTGTGAACGCAAGCGTGGGCATCAGCCTCTTTCCCGAGCACGGGGATGACCCCGGTCTTCTGGTCGAGAACGCTGACAAAGCAATGTACGAAGCCAAACGCCTGGGAAGTGGGCACATTCATCTGTATTCAAAGGCTCTTGCAGACAATCGCCATCAGCGATTTTCGATGGAAACCAGACTGCGCCTGGCACTGGAACAAGAGCAGTTCGAACTCTATTATCAACCTATATTCGAGCTCGCCACCTGCCGGATCGTCGCTGCCGAAGCGCTGATCCGCTGGCCCCAGGAGAATGGAGAGGTTCTGGCGCCAGGCGCGTTCATGCCGCTGGTGGAAGAAATCGGGTTAATTAATCCCCTGGGAGACTGGGTACTGGAAACTGCCGCACGCCAGTTGCGCGACTGGCATAACCAGGGTCTGGAGCTGAGCATGGCGGTCAACCTCAGCATCAACCAGCTCTATCCGGACGGCGATGTCGAACATCTCACGGCCTTGGTGAAACCCTACGTTGATCCCGTCTGGATACATCTGGAGGTTACGGAAAATGCCCTGATGGAAGATCCGGCGGAGATTGAAGCGTCGCTCAAGGCACTGCACGACCAGGGCTTTCAGTTGGCCATCGACGATTTTGGTACCGGCTACTCCTCCCTCAGTCGTTTGCAGCACCTGTCCATCCAGACCTTGAAAATCGATCGCAGTTTCGTCAACGAACTGGGCCGGCCAGGCGGCAAGGGCGAAGCCCTGATCGCAATCATTCAACAGATGGCGAGCAGCCTCAACCTCCACACCATCGCCGAAGGCATCGAAACCGAACAGCAACGCCAGTTATTGCTCGAAACGTCCGCGGGCAAGGCCTGGGGGCAAGGTTTCTGGTTCAGCCGACCGATCCCGGCGGATGAATTCGAACGATTGGTGAAATCCTGAACGTGCAGCCACGTCTTTAGCCACGTTTTGACTAGTATTAAAAAGACAGTTGATACACTCAGCCACAGCGAACGGACTTGCCCCATGAAACCGGACGACCGAATAGCACTCTTCAGTCTTGATTGCGGCAGCGACTTTGCCTCGCAAGTGGCCGCCCACCTGGGCGTACCCCTGGGCAAGCATGAGGAACGGAATTTCGAAGACGGCGAGCACAAGATCCGTCCGCTGGAAACGGTTCGCAATCGGGATGTATTCGTGGTCCAGTCCCTCAACGGCAGCGATGGCTTCAGCACCAACGACAAGCTCGTGCGTCTGCTGTTTTTACTGGCCAGTCTCCGGGACGCTGGCGCCGCCCGAATCAACGTCGTGGCGCCCTATCTCTGCTACTCCCGTAAGGACCGGAGAACCAAGCCCCACGATCCTGTCACCACCCGCTACGTTGCCCAGCTCTTCGAGGCCGTGACGATCGACACCATGGTGACCGTGGACGTTCACAACCGCGCCGCTTTCGAGAATGCCTTTCGCTGCCCGACAGTCCACTTGAGCGCCAGGGAAGCGTTCATCGACTACCTCCTGCCGGAACTCGGGGACAGGGAAATCACCGTAGCGTCCCCGGATATAGGGGGCGTAAAGCGTGCGGAACTGTTCCGCGAGTCATTGGCGAATCGGCTGGAGCGCCCCGTCGGCAGCGCCTTTATGGAGAAGCATCGCAGCCAGGGAGAAATGAGCGGTTCTGCCGTGGTTGGCGATATCCGCAACCGCACCGTGCTGATCCTGGACGACCTGATCGCAGGAGGAGGCACCATGCAGCGGGCTGCGGAAGCGTTCAAAGACCAGGGCGCGGAGGACGTGATGGCCATTGCCACGCACGCTGTGTTCACTCACGATACCGGGGAAAAGCTGGCATCGCCGGCACTGTCCCGGGTGATTCTCGGCAATACCGTCACGCCGTCCCTGCCGTCGCTGGAGACGAAGGTTGAGCTGGTCGATATCACTGCTGGGATTGCCGATACAATCACTGCCTTGCATGAAGGCAGGGATTTGACAGATCTGGAGTCCTGAATCCGGATTTTTTGGCGCCCTCGTTTCAGCCGCCAGAACTTTTGCCGCAATCAGAGGCTATGGTCAGGTAATCCAGCGCTTTTTGCCGCCATGGCCCCCGCCTCTCGTGGAAATCGTCGTCCAGATGCCAGATGGCGAGCTTGGCCCGTTCTGTGGCTCGGTAAGCCTTGTAGAAGGCTACCAGGGGGGCTTCCGGTTCGTCTCCCGTGATTTGCCCGTAGACCTCGAACAGGATCTTGCCAACTCGCTTCTCCCCAAGCCTTTCGCACTCCATCGCCAGAAAGGATAATTCGTCCGCCGGATCCCGGATTCGCAGATCGCGGTTGAACTCCAGACAGTCGATGACCACCGGTGGCTCCGTCAGGCAGACATGCTCCGGCCGCAAATCACCATGGGCCTCAACGAGGCGTCCGGCCTTTGCGCGATCAGCAAAGAGCGCCGAGTGTTTTTCAAGCAGTGTCATTTGCTGGTCACAGACGGGCTTGACCCTGTCCTCGGGAAGGGAATAGTCAATCAACTGGTGGTAGTGATCGTTGATGCCCTCCCGCAAGCGCTCCAGGTACTGGTTCCCCGAGAGTGGGACGCTTGCGGCATCCAGATAAAAGCGGGCAAGCAAGTCCGCAGCTGCCGTGACGCGCTGGTATTCCACGGCTGAGGATTTGATCTGTGTTTCCAGCATCGCAGCCTCAGGCAGGCGATGCATGACCACCAGCCAGTCAACGGGAATGCCCTCGGTGCCCAGCGTCAGCTCATCACCTGCCACAATACTCAGCGGCTCAACACCGATGTAGGTATCGCCACCAAGCCGGCGATTGAGGCGAACCTCCTCGACACAGTTTCGGTAGCGACCATCCACGGTGGTGAAATCAAACAGCGGCTTGGCCACCGGCTTTTTGAGCTTGTAAACCCGCGGGCCGACGAGAAAAACCCAGGACATATGGGTTTCAAGCACCTCTACCCGATCGGCCTCGACCGGATAGGCAGCCGCATTCGACAGGAAAGCGACTTTTTCCTCTATTTCAGGTAAATGCGAAGGCTCGTTCATTATTCTCCCAAGTCTTTCACAGACCCTAGCAGAGTATGTGACCCGGGTGGATAATGACAAGGGCGGCCTGGTGTCGGCCTGGAGAATAAAGCTGGCACCGGATAACAAAACGCTCTGGTGAAACTGCCCCTGTGGTGGTCTGATGGGTATTAAGTTGTTACGGTCGCCATCACACCGGTACTATTATGAACGCCATATAAATGCCATTATCAGGCCCTGTTTGCTCCCCCCGTTATCCAGATAAAAGCACATTGCCCATGGACGAACGAACCCACCTGAGAACCCGTTCCTACCTGGTGGCCCGTCACCAGCATCCGGCCTGGAAGCTGCTGTCTGCCACCCGCGGGCCCCTGGTACTTGGTTGCCTGCAGGCGCTGATGGAAACAAACCGGAAAGAAATCCTGTTCGAGGATGCCCAGCAAATGCTGACGGATATCCTGCGGGAGCACGCCAACAGCGATGACCTGGAGCTGTCCAGCGACGACCCGGCGGCCGATGCTCGGAAAGAGCTTCGCGCCTGGATTCGCAAAGGGTTGATTGTCGAGCGGGACGGGCGACTGATGGCTACCGATGCCCTGCAAAAAGCCCTGGTGTTCGTGGAAGGCCTGGACGAGAAAATCATGACGTCCACCGCCTCACGCCTGGCCACGGTGCAGCGGGAAATTGAAAACCTGGAAACCCGCCTGAACCCGAATGCCGAAAGCCGTGCGGACCATATACGCCGCAAGATCAAAGACCTGGAGCACGAGCTGGCCGACGTGGAAGCCGGTCGCTTCAAGGTGCTGGAGGGTGCCGAAGCCGCAGAGGGCATCCGCGAAGTCTACAATCTTGCCACCAGCCTCAGGGCCGACTTCCGCCGGGTAGAGGACTCCTACCGCGAAGCGGACCGGCGGTTGCGCCAGTCCATCGTCAGCGAACAGCATCACCGGGGCGAAATCGTTGACCGCTTGCTGGACGGCCACGACACCCTGCTGGAAACCGCCGAGGGCAAGGTATTCCACAACTTCAATGAGCAACTTAGCCGTTCCACCGAGCTGGACAACATGAAACACCGGCTGCGTACCATCCTGAAGAATCCGGCAACCCGCCACGCCCTGCCCAGACAGCAACAGGATGAACTGCGCTGGCTCGTGATCCGGCTGATCCAGGAGTCCGCCGCTGTCATCCGCGCCCGTGCCCGCAGCGAAAAAGACGTCAAAGGCTTCCTGAAAACCGGGCTGGCGGCCGAGAACCACAGAGTCGGCGAACTGCTCAATGGGATACTGAACACCGCACTTAACATCGACTGGTCCAGCCACAAGGTCCGCAAAGGCGACACGCCCCTGCCGCCAATTGCCGTGGCAGTTTCCAGCCTGCCGCTGGTTGAGCGGCTTAGATTCAAGTCCGCCACTGAAGAGCAGGCTCAAGGCCTCGAGTTGACCGACCAGAGCGTCAACCTCGAAGAGGTCGACGAAGAGTTCTGGCGTGCCTTCGACGGGCTCGATCGGGAAGCCCTGTACCAGGAGACCGTGGAACTGCTGAAAGTCACTGGCCGCCCCATGAGTATTGGCGACCTGGCCGCTCACCTGCCTCCGACCCACGACCTGGAAACCATCGCCCTGTGGCTGGCCATGGCCCGTGAGGCCGAGGTGGAGATTACGGAAGATCATGAAGCTGTGGACATTACCGACAGCAACGGACACCGGTTGCGCTTTCACGTGCCGCAACTGACGCTAACCCAACAAGACGCAGAAGCCATCGACTGGGAGCTGTAAATCCGCATGTCTGACTATTTTGACCGCCTGACAAGCCAGGCAGACGACCAACGAGGCCTGGACGAGCCGCAACAGACATCAGAGGCAATGGACCATGTCGATCAGCAAACGCCTCTGACGGAGGCCAGCCACTACACAGCCGGCAATGTGAAAGCCACCGCCCAAGAGCTGCTGAAATACGGATTGCTGGAAGCAGACCGTAAGCCCAACCTCTATCAGGTTGCCACCACCCAGACCGCTGCGATCAATCAGATCCTGGAACCGTTCGACCTGCGCCTGAAAGTGGACGACGTACGTGGACTGGCTTTCCTTGTCGTGTCAGACCGGCTCTTCATCGGGAACAGTCCCTGCTGGTGGCCATACTGCGCCAGCACTTTATCGCCAACGACCAGTTTGTCATTCGCCCTATCATCACCCACCTGGCGAACCCGGAAAATCTGCAGAACCTGCTCCACCATTTCCGACAAATGGCCGGCCAGTCCGCCCCGCAAGACGCTGACGGAGAGGATGTATGAGCCAGCCCCAGACCGACCTCTTTGCCGCTGACATCCGGCCGCCATGCAATCGGCCCTGGACAGGGTCAACAGCCGTGACAACCGCCTTCATGTGCGACTGCTGGAAGCCCAGGCACCCCAAGCCACGGCACAGTTCATGGATGACGGTGGGTGCAGGCCACAGGAAGCAGTGAGGTCAGGCGGGAGTACGACGCTCTGAGTCGCCTCGCCTCTGCCATGGACCCACGCTTTCACTCACTGATCATACGCCGGCGCAGCCTGGTCATGGATAAGCCGGAATGCGACGTTATTCGCAGCGGCGAGGTTGCCCTTCAGCTCCAGCCTGGCTGCGCCGACGGAAAGCCCCTCAGGGCACTGTCTATTGCCGGCACCGACAGCAAATTCTTTGAGCGCAACCGCCAGCTTGTAACGCTGATGCTGGACATCCTGTTCGACGGCCAGGCCAGCGAAACCGGGCTGGAAGCCTTTCTTGGCGCTGAAGATGACGGCCACCACTGGTTACTGGTCGCCGACCTTGATGGCTCGTTGTTGCCCTTCACACAAGTGCGGGTCCGGGCCCACGAACTTCAAAGCAGGCCTTTACCTGGCGAACGCCTGATACTGGTTGAAAACGAACGCTGCCTTCACCAGTTACCCAGGCTCTCCGGTACGGTCTCGGTACTTGGCTCGGGCCTGAACCTGTCCTGGCTCAATGCAACATGGCTGAGAGATCGGGCGATCGCCTATTGGGGCGACATAGATACCTGGGGGCTGACCATGCTGGCCAGCGCGCGGAAACACCTCCCGCTTCTGACACCACTGCTGATGGACAGCATAACCTTCGACACATTTGCCGACGCAAGTGGTGTTGAAGAACCACAGCCTGCCTCCTCGATCACTCCGACAGGATTGAACGGAAGCGAGGCTAAGCTTTACCAACGTCTGATACAGACAGACCGGGGCCGACTGGAGCAAGAGTTTCTGCCGGTGGGTGTTGTTCATAGAGCCATTGAAGACTGGGTCGATCGCTCCGCAGAATAACATCAACAAAACAATCCAACGCGCTCAAGACCTTGCGCAGGGCTCATATGTACCAGGTTTTAACTATTCTTCGGCGTTGAATTGCAAGCCTGAACGATATTTGTGTACACTTAACGTGTACGCAAATAAAGGAGAAAGCATGCAGACCATTAATGTTCGGGAAACGCGGGAAAAGCTTTCCAATCTATTGGACGCTGTAGCCGCTGGAGAAGAGATTGTTATCCTTCGTCATGGTAAACCCGCAGCGCGCCTGACTGCAGCCTATCCCGAAACTATTCAGTTTCAGGATCGTTCAGGGCTAAGAGCTTCGCTACCGCCTTCTCGACACAGTTCTGCACAGACGGTTCGAGAGCTCAGAGACGAAGAGCGCTTTTGATGTACTATTTCGACACCAGTGCCGTTCTACCCTACTACCGCCAAGAGCATGCTAGCGATAGCGTTCAAGCCTTGCTTGAATTGCAGACCAAGCCAGTTCTGATCAGTCATTTAACAGAAGTGGAAGTTGCAAGTGCATTGGCCCGTTGGGTTCGCATGGGGGAGCTTAGTGAGCCCCAGGCAAATCGCATAGAAAGTGCCTTCTATGATGATGTCAGCCACGGACGGTTCACCCTCTGCTCTATTGAATCAGACCATTACCGGCGAGCCGGGCATTGGATCGGGACACGAAAGACAGGTCTGAGGACATTAGATGCGCTTCACCTGGCCTGCGCGGAGTCACATCAGGCTTGCTTGATCAGTGAGGACGAAGCGTTGGTGAACGCGGCCGTTTTTTTTGGCATAAACGCCCGCCTTGCCTCAATTAGCAGCTGAGCACTTTCGGAGTGTGAGCGTATATCCCATTACTTTGACAATATCCGAGCTTTAACGTCAGCCCACGAACTGCCTCGATCCTCGTCTAGCTCGAATGACTTCAATCGCCGGTCGAGTTCCAGTTTCTGGGCATCTGTAAGCTCAATTTCGGAGCCTTCCGCAACCACGCTGTCCCACAGCGCTTCTGCAAGAATGATGCGCTCAGATACGGTGAGTGATTGTATTTCCATAATAGCTGCCTCTAGTAGTACACGATTCGACCAATTCCAGCACGCTCGTCAAAAGACCGAACCTCTGGACGAAGAGCACTCCATCAACAGCATAAAGCGCGGCAATAGAGGATCAAAGTCCCGCGATTCATGCCGTAACCAGCGCCTCTATAGCCTGCTCTCTGGAAATACTCAGCGACTCCCGATACTCCGCCTCAGCCAGTTTGGACTCCAGACCGGCGAGATGGGCTTTCTATGCGTACTCCGCACGCGGCTCACCGTGAGCAGAAGCCAGCTCCTCACGAGCAGTTTCCATGGCCTTTTGTAGCATGCGTTCTTCTTTTTCGGCCTCCATGTGCGCTTCCATCAATGTAAAAAGGCCGAGGCGGCCAAATTATATGGTGAGCTGATTAATCGCTCCCCCAAAGCAGCTCGATAAGGCGCAAAATATTTTGGGTTTAATTTGGATGGCTTTGGGTGAGAAACTCAACCAAATTCAGGCGAGGTAGTTTATTGATTTTAAAGGGTAAAAATGGAGGCGCGGGTCGGAATCGAACCGGCGTACACGGAGTTGCAGTCTGGCACATTTTAAAAGTTTTAATGGATTAATTTCAGATAGTTGTGAAATATTTCTAAGGATTTAATTGAAGTCAAAATGGCATTTTAGGTGTCAGTAATATCAATAAGTTGCGTTAACTTTGTCGCCACCGATTTTGTCTGATTTCAATTAAGGGCGCACCATCCTCGCCTGGCTCTTTGCTCAAATCTAAGTAACCAAAGATCCGCATCGGCAGTGCAAGGCGGAGTTCGAATAGAGAGTTAACTAAACCCCGCCCAGTCACCTACGTGCACCAGACATTATTTACTTGCCCGTATTTGAGCGGGTGAAGCTGAGAACCAACGATTACAGGCCCGAGTAAGTGAAGAGTGCTCTGAAAATCCTAGCAAACTAGCTATTTGCTTCAGTGGGAGATCGGAATCACGCAAAAAACGCAAAGCAGCAGCTTTGTAAACATCCTCTCGAATAATCTCGAAATTTTCACCTTCACCGTGGAGGTGGCGCTGGAGTGTCCGAGGATGCATTTTTAGAATGCTTGCAATCTCTGCTTTAGTGCCTTTGCCTGTTCCCATTGTCAGTAGCAGTGTCTGGCGAACACGTTCACTCAGCCCCGATGCGACTGGTGCGATATTTTTATCGATGTAATCGAGGGCTAGACGGTGAATGACTGAGTTACTGGATTTGAGTTCAGCTTGAAGTTCGCTGTGTTCGGCATGAATGCCAGCAAACGCTTGAGAAAAATAGACAGGGACACCGAAATACCGACGGTAGACTCTTTTCTCGGAAATGGGAGCATGCGGAAAAGAAACTCCGCGAATTCGTATATTTCGGTTGGCAAAAGCCTGAGCCATCCGAAATATACGCCCGATACTTTGTTCTAATCCCTGCGCTTGGGGGATATTCAATGGTAGATGCATGTCAAAGCGAAGCGATGAACTGCCCGGCAGCAGAGGGCTCTTTTCGATCATTGTGATCTTGAAGGCGGGACTGTGTAAGAACAGATAACGCGAGCTATCAGCGATAGCTTGAGCAATGGTTCCCGAGTTTTGAATAACCACTGCTAGCAATCCCAAATCAGTAGGGTCTTGGGATTGACTGAGGCGAAGCCCAAAATCGGGGCAGTTTGTTACCCCGGCGCTCTCTTCCAGCAACATTAGCGCCGCATTCAACGAAACCAGAGTTTCTGGGTCAGCCAGCATTTCTGATGATAGACCATGCCGCTCGAGTAGAGGCCTAGGATCAGTACCCAAATCTTGCATCAGGGATTCATAGCCCCTGAGACCGCCTGCTCGTAAAAGTGAGTTCATGTCTCAGATAGTCAAACAACTGTCTCGATTAGTCAAGACCGATATTTACGGCCCAAGTATACTTGGCTTGAACTGAAATATCACCCTGGAGTTAGGAGCCAAATAATGAATAAGGGTAATATACTTTTGATACATGGTACGTGGTGTAACGGTGGTAACTGGGGCGAGTTTGCAAGCGAATTTGAGCGTCGAGGCTACAAAATCTATGCACCTACAAACCGCTACCATGGTAAAGCTGAAGATATTGATATCTGGGGGAGCGCTCAGAAAGTTTCGAAAGTTGGGCTGCTTGACTATGTTTCTGATTTGGTTGAGCTAGTGGACGAAATGGACAGTCCTCCTATCGTAATGGGACACTCTGTCGGTGCTTTATTGGCACAGTTGGTGGCTGCCCGAAGACAAACTCGGGGACTGGTTTTGCTCGCACCAGCACCGACAGCTGGGATGTTCAGTTTTTATC